>Ga0209725_1000010_pt1 | contig 116608 bp, 111 predicted proteins | sample I18A1metaG_FD_184145 | JGI IMG/M metagenome (GOLD analysis project Ga0209725, IMG submission 184145) | Lake sediment bacterial and archeal communities from Gulf of Boni, Indonesia to study Microbial Dark Matter (Phase II) - ​I18A1 metaG... | ecosystem: Environmental > Aquatic > Freshwater >...
ATTCGTGGCTGTCCCTATGACCAGAGACGAGGTAAACGTGGGGTTACCTGACACAGGAGTGAAACTGAACGTCACTCCCGACGGCAAACTCGTCGATATAGACAGTGTAACGGCGGCTGCGGCGCCGCTCGTCAAACTCACGTTGACAGTATAGTTCGCCAAGTTCCCCTGCGTTACTGTGACTGAACTTGGACTTGCTGAAACCCCGAAATTGAAAGGCACAACGATCGTCATTTTGCTTATCTTGTTTCCTGCAGGCTGCTGTTCGGTGAACCAAACGTTCCCCGCAGAATCAACGGCCACAGAGTTCGGTGCGGAAGTGGTTGTTGGGAGTGGATATTCAGAGAACTGATTAGTTGTCTGCGGGGTAATTGAAGTGATTGTAGGTGTTCGGACATTCGGGTTAGGGTGTCCCCTGAAATTGCGCACATTCTGTGAGGCTGAGCCTATCGATGGTGTGTTGGTCTGGGCCCCACTACCGCAAAGTGTCGAACCCGGTGCAGGCGGACCGCCCGGCATCGTGCACTGTGTGACTGCCACGAGTTGGAAGGTCCCCCCAGTGGTCGTCAAGCTCGAGACTTTGCCACTGCGGTATTCTGTGAACCACGCAACATTGCGCGTCGGATCCCATCTAACACTAGTCGGTTTCGACTGTGCCGACGGGATCACGAAATCAGCTACAGTATTCGTCTGATTTCTAAGGACTGAGATACGGTTGGCTTGATCGCTGATACTGGTGAAGATCACGTTACCGCCAGGATCAACCGTGATATCTGTCGGTTGGTACTGGAACGGGTTGCCAAGTGAGCTGAGCTGGAAGAGTGAGAGCCGGCGACTGTTTGCCTCAAGTCTTCCTATCGCATTATTGCCCAGCTCTGTGAACCAGACAAAAAGATTCGTTGCTCCCACAGTAGTTATTCGCTGAACAGCTACGCCCCATGGCCTAAGATCCGTACCCGGGGCCGGAATGGCGGGGAGGACATATTCGGTCAGAGTGTTTGAGGTGGGATTCAGTTGACCGATAACCCCCCGATTTGCCTCCGTGAACCAAATATCTCCAGTCGCAGTGTCAACCGCAATTCCCACGGGTTTGCATCCACTTCCCAGAGGCCCCGAAACACCGCAGTTCGGTAGCGTCCATTCGTAGAAGGTATTCGTAATGTTATCAAAGAATCCCACTCTGTCGGCCCCGTACTCTGTGAAGTAAACACGGACCGAACTTCCGACGCTCTGGACGGAAGTGTACTTTGGATTACCGCCAGATGGTATGTCCCACTCCCTCAGCGCATTCGTTGTCGGATCAAACATTGCAATTCTGTTGGTCTCGTTTTCGCTGAACCAGACCTTCCCAAATGAATCGACGGCGATTCCCCATGGACCCGAGCCTCCGTCCGGGAGCGACCACTCGGTCAATGTGGCTGTGGTCGTCTGGGCTGACACGATAAGGAAGACATCATAGACGGACGAGAGCGCGAGAACCATAATCGTCGCGAAAACGAGAACTTTCTTGGAGTTGTCCGCCCGAATTCTGCAGACCATACAGTACACTCGCTAGGTTTGATTTCGTGGCGATAAAAGAAGCTTTCACCTAATAGGAAAAGCCCACAAGCAAATTTGAGGCAAACAATGCTCGCCCCAGAAGGCGAAGCACACTATTCTGGAACAACTTAGTTCCGGTCAAAAAATCGAATTTCAGTCGTTTTTCTAGCCTCATCCCGAAGTCGAGGCTCTTTTCTCCATTTTCTCCTCTCTGGCCTCTAGCGTTCGACCGCATTTGGCGCAGAACTTCGCTTCTACTGGGTTCCTATGCTTACAGACGGGACAAGTGATCGTGGGAGCAGACTCCAAGGCCGACCTAGCCCTAATGAAGACGACATCCCCTATCCTCTCAATTTCGGTGAAGGGGAGAAAAGCCTCTTCCTCCTCCGCCAACTCCACAATCAACGCTAGTTTGCCGTCATCGGACCATGCTAGATCCTTGGAGACGCCGATTTTTCTGGCGTCACTATCGATCAATTCCTTCCCAACAATTTCCTCGCGCCTACGCCATCGTGCCAAGGAATATCACATCTGAACCTTGGAGTCTAGATTCATCTGATGGATATTTAGCATTGTGTAGCTTTGGTTGATTAACAGACAGCAGGAATCGATGTATCTTTGACCCTAGGACTCGTTATGCCCACCGAGGATGTTGAGAGAACGCTCCGAGTCCTTCGAAAGCTCCAGCTAATAGACAACCGATTTGAATGGAAGCGAATGAACCGTCTTGTGATCGTTCCGCTGAGCCACGATCCTTCGTGTCAGGAGCGATCTAGACTCAGAGAACAATGCAGAGATATGAGAGTTGAAGAAACTAACTTCCTGCACGCGACTGTGAGGCCTAGGAATCTTCGCGAAGCGGTAAGGAATAGGATCCCTGATAACCTCATGAGCATGGTTCGCTCCTTCGATATGATCGGCGATATCGCAGTTCTTGAGCTTCCGAAGGAACTTGAAAAGTTCGCAAGTGCAATTGCCAACGGAATCCTAGACGTGAACCCGTACGTACGAATGGTGCTGAAGAAGTCAAGTGAAGTCTCGGGCCCCTTTAGGACGAGGCGTTTTGAGGTGATTTCAGGCGTAGGCAGTACGGACACATTTCACCGCGAATTCTCATGCCGCTTCCATCTGGATGTTGCCGAGGTCTACTTCAACGCTAGGCTCTCCCACGAGAGGATGCGCGTTGCTCAACAGGTTAGGAATGGCGATTGCGTCGTGGATATGTTTGCGGGAGTGGGTCCCTACACCGTTCTCATCGCGAAACTGAGGCCCAGTGCGAGGGTATATGCCATTGACATTAACCCTGCAGCTTTCAGATATCTAAAGGAGAACATTCTCCTGAACGGCGTTGCGGACCGGGTGATACCTGTTCAAGGGGACGCACGTCACTTGGCGACGACAACCCTTCGCGGGGTCGCGAATCGAGTGATAATGAACCTTCCTTCCGAAGCGAAGAACTTCCTTGACGCTGCCACCTTATTGCTCGCACCGAAAGGTGGCACAGTGCATTTCTACACGTTCGCTTCGCGAAATGAGAGTCTCGAGAAAATCAAAGATTGGGTACTCACTGGAATTGAGAAGAACCGGAGGGAAGTTGAATCATTCCTCCTTACCAAAGTCATCAAAGAAGTTGCTCCGAACAGAGTAGAGGTCGCCATTGACGCAGTGGTTAGGTGATCCCATAGAGTTCAGCAGTTATTCGTACCAAGACCTTCTTCCTTGAAGAGTGGAGAGTATGAATTAGGTCTCGATCTATGTCGCATGCAGCCTTGTCAGCGCGAATCATGACAGTTCGGTCTGATATGTGTGTAGATGTCCGTCCCACCATGTCACTCCAGTGGTTCAACGTAAGTCGATGGCTTCCTCGCCCCTCAATGGATTCAACGAAACCATTCACACGGAGTTCAAGAATGATCCTTGTTTCATCGTTTCTGCATAGGTGCTTGAAATCCGTCGATAGATCCTTTGGGCCCTTCGTTGAACGTACAGCAATTACGCAGTCTCCTCGTTTTGTTAGCTCAGGATCCCTTGTAATCTCGAAAGTCGTAGGGTGTTTCGCTGTAACGTTTGGGTGACCATAGGCGATGAGTTCTTCAGTAAGCCTCACAATCCCAATCCAAGCTCGTATGGGAACAGGCTCTCTTGAACCTTTATTGAAGGGTTCTTAGTCCTTACGGCTTGACGGATTTGAAGGATTTTGCTGAGTCGCGGCGGCAAGCCGTTGAAGAGTTGAGAATGCAGGGGATCCTTCGAGACCCGAATATAGTCAGGGCGATGAGTAAAGTTCCCCGTGAGGAATTCTTGCCGCTTGATATGAGGCCCTACGCCTATGTTGACTCTCCTCTACCGATTGGATTCGGCCAAACAACTAGCGCCCTGCATATGACCGCTCTCTTTTGTGAGTATGGCGAAATGAGGTCCGGTCAGAATGTGATGGAGGTAGGGGGAGGCTGTGGTTACATGAGTTGCGTGTACGCAGAAGTTGTCGCATCAAGTGAGAAGCCTAAAGAAACGTGGGGACATGTTTGGTCAGCGGAAATCATACCTGAACTTGCCGAGTTCGGAAAAAAGAATGTTGAGCGCGCTGGATACGCAGATCGAGTGACATTCCTCCAAGCTGACGCATCAGAAGGACTGGAAGGTGAAAGATCCTTTGACATCGTTATCGTGACAAGCGCTGCTCCTGAAGTTCCATCGGGGTTAGTTGAGCAGTTGAAGACCGGAGGAATTCTACTCATACCTGTTGGTGGGGCTCACTTCTACCAGCAGTTGCTTCGAATAAGGAAGAGAATGGATCGAAGCATCTCCCGTGAGAATCTAGGTGGAGTGGCTTTTGTGCCCATGAGGGGCAAACGCGGTTGGAATCCATAACTATGAGGACGCTTCGCTCAGATGACTCAGAATCAAGGATACAACTCATTAAGAGAGAAGTCCGGGAAGAGATTTGGAGATACCTCGAAGACCATGATCTCGCCCGTTTCCCTCGTCCAGTATACAATCGTATTCCGAACTTCGTCGGCGCCGAGAAAGCTGCTTCGTTCATGAGGAAATTGAAGGAATTCTCTGATGCACGCGTAGTAAAGGTGAACCCTGACTCACCTCAAGTTCACGTGCGAAGACTGATCTTGAAAGAGGGCAAAACGCTGTTAATGCCTACTCCCAGATTGTCGAGTGGATTCTTGAAGCTCGAACCAGAGCAAATTCAGAAGCACATGATCGACAAGGCGGCAACCATAGCGGGTGCTTTCCATTTAGCTGACAAGGTACCCTTGAATGGGCTACCAATGATTGATCTCATCGTAGCGGGCTCAGTCGCAGTTTCTTTGAAAGGAGGAAGGATTGGTAAGGGTGAAGGATACAGCGAACTCGAGTATGGAATTCTACGCGAGTGCGGCCTCGTGACGGATGATGTTAAGGTCGTCACCACAGTGCATGATTGCCAGATTGTGAAGCCGTTTCCTGTGCAGAAACATGACGTGCCTGTTGACTATATCCTAACCCCTACGCGGATGCAGGAGACGCATACTGCCCTACCCAAACCGAAGGGCATCTATTGGGATTGTGTGACAATGGACATGCTCCATGAGATGCCCATCCTTGGTGAACTGCGGGAACAGCAGATGATAAGAAGGAGTGTCGAAGGATAAGACTGACTGACCTTTGCGTGGTATGGAGACGGGTTCATTGAGCGATCGCAAGACAAACAGGGGCATGTTGGTCTCCGTGCTACTTCTGGCACTTGCAACTGTAGCAATCGGTTCAGGACAGCTTATCTCAGTGGAGTCGTCCTTGGGTCCGGAGCAAACCATCACTGAAGTGACTACGACAACATCTGTAAGGACATCGACGATTTACACCTCAACTACCACGAAAACTAGCTCAACGCTCACGGTGGGTCAGTATCCATTGACAACGACGAGTGTCACTTCTTCGATAACTACGAGCTCGACTTCAACGAGTACAGTCAGTGCAACGACAACATTGACGTCACTGACGGTCTTGACGGGCGTCGCAACGTACTACACTTCCACATCAACGACTCCAACAACAGCCACTACAACGGTGTGGAACTCCGTGTTATCGGTTTCAACCATACTCTCAGGCACCTTGACGACACTGACATCATTCACGACGGTCACCTCTACACTTCCGAGCTTCAATACGAATCCTCAGGCCACAACCCAAGCCGTTCCGGGTTTCCCGATCGAATCTATTCTTGTAGGCCTAGTTGTCGGTATCTTCTTACTATTCGCACTCCATCGTAGAAGAGTAGGGAATGTCAGGAATAATAAGAGAGGCCGCATTTGAGTTGAAACTCAGAAACAGGAGCCTAGCTCCGAAACGCCTGATCTTTAGTGTGCTCTTCGTCTCCTTGACAACAGCAATCCTGCTTTCCGCAGTATTTGTCACACCTGTCGGCTCAGCGATGAATGCCTTGCAGACAACAGTCACTAGCTTTACGTCAACTTCTGTCACAACGACGACCACATCTACGATCAGCTTCACTTCAACCACTTCCTCAACGACAACAGTCTCTTCATCGTCGACAGTAACGACCAGTGTCTTGAGCATCAGTACCAGAGGAACGACCATTACAACGACTTACACATCAACAACTTCTTCCGGAGGAGGAGCTGTGACGATATACACTTTCGTGGCGACTGGGTCTTCAAATCAAACGGTTACTTCTTGGAGCTCCACCTATGCGACCACTTCTGAAACCATCACGACTCTGATGACTCAAGTGGCAACGCTGACCGAACAGCAGACTTCTGTTTCACTCATCACCGAGGTCATTCCAGGAGTGCCAGGCTTCCCATGGGAGTCCATCCTCATTGGGCTGACAGTTGGCTTCCTGACGCTGATCTTTCTCCGTCATGCGAGACGATTCTCCCTCTCTGTTTCAACCGCTGGATAAAACATCATCCATCAGACTATGAACCACCTCCTAAGGCGCTGACTGACCGTCCTCAAGAGTTCCACTGACGCCTTGGATGGTACAGGGGATTTTCTGCATTGGTTTCTGTCAAGAGTTCTCAGTGGAAATAGGATTCAAGTGTAGTCTTCTGATCTGTCGTCGTTGGCGCCGTCGTCATTCTTGTGATCGCCTTTCTGACGCGTTCCTCAGAAAAGTCTCGTTCGCGACAAAGGAAGTCGACTACTTTCTCTACGTCGGGCTTAGACCACTTGACGGTATAGTTGGGTGTCACCTTTGGCTCGATGAAGATTTTCCGTATAGTGTTGAAGTCGGGAAAGATCCTGATCTCAGGGTTCTCCTCGATGACTTTCTCCAAGCCACCATGCTCACGGACGAGTCTCACAGCGGTCTTTGGGCCTATCCCTCTGACACCATCAGGATTGAAGTCCGTCCCAATGAGTATTCCCACATCAACCAGCTGCTCCCTAGTCAAGGAGAGCCCCTTGAGCACTTTGCCCAGTTCAACTATCTTGGGTTCGACCTCGATGTATGCGTTTCTGCGCGGGAGCTTTCTCCGGCCAGTTATGGCGAGATTCTTTACCATTCTTGGTGCTCCGAAGAGGAGTGAATCGTGATCTTGAGAGGCCACAGCCCATACGTCCTTATGCGCCGCCATGAATGCAGCTTGAGCCTCGCCCTCTGATGGTGCCTGAATCCAAGAGACACCAAGCCCGTCTAAGAGCCTCTTGGCATCATCAACCATAACATCTTTGAGTTGAGAAGTTGCCTGAGCATACGTACGTGCCTCCTCAAGTCTACCCGCCTTGACGGCTCGCTCATACCGAATGGCCGCCTCCTCCTTGACCTGACGTCTCCTCAGAATTTCCATCTCCTTGAGCTCGGGGGGTTCACCGTCAAACACGAAGACGAGTCTGATTCCTTTCTCGGCCAGGTTTGTTGTTCTGTAGAGCAATCCGCTAAGATGACTGGTCACCCTTCCACGGCGGTCCTTCAAAGGCGTCCCGTCGGGCTGCCGGATGATTGCGAGGAACTGGTATAGTGTGTTATAGGCATCTACGGCGAGTGTCTTGCTAGAAAGTTCATCAAGTCTGGTCGATTCTTCCGGGACGATTTCAGCCAGATCAACGCCCAAAGGCTTTGCCAACTGATTGTCTGAGTACACCTGTGATTAGCGAACGGTCACTACAAAAGTTGCCTCCTATGAGCAGGTCATATCTCGACATTGAGACTCAAGTGCATTCTTATGGATGATTCCTAGGTATCGGCGAAGGCTTCATTTATTGAGGATTCTTGCTCGGGAGCCTTGGTTTCTTCCTGCCGCTCCGCGATGGCGTAGGATTCTGGCAGGGCCTCGGATGCGAAGAGATTCACAAGCGTATTCGGACTTGCCTCCCCACTCAGACGACCAACTCTGCCCTTCAGATGCCGCCATTTCAGTTGTGTCCGACCACTCTTAGAATTGTATATGATACCGAGTACATTTGACACACGCGTGAATCTGATCTCACGTAATTGAAGTACAGTCTCCTTGTCCTCAGCCTCAACATACATTGTACCTTTATCCGATGATCGCTCCGGATAGATCGTCCCATCGTCATACAGCCCCATCGGTATGTAGGATTGACATGTGCTCATGATCATGAATTGTCTGAAACTGTCGAGATCACAGACCGTATCTATCCGAACCAAACTGTTCCCCTAAGCTGGAGTTGTTGTTTTCAGAATAGGCCGGCCTCGTTTGAATTTGTCGGTCATTCGCGGCAACTTACACCGCAGCTGCTAGGAGACACGCAGGTAGCAATCAATTTATAACCATCAGAACGGTGCGTGTGAGGCTTTGGGAGTGTCGGCAATTGAGCACAACGGCAACTGTAGCAAGCGAGAAAATCATACGCATGCCAACCTGTACTTGGTGTGCTAGGACCATACTCCCTGGAGAGGGAGCCGTTAAGTTTCCGTGCCCGAATTGCGGTGAGGTGGCAATCTGGCGTTGTGAGAGGTGTCGCATGTTCGGGCGACCTTACCGATGCGTAAAATGCGGTTTTACAGGCCCATGAAGATTATGCGCTGGTTGTAATCAATTGGCCAAAGTGTTAGCCTCTATCAAGATTTTCCCAAATGACACGAACATAGATCTAAACGTCCTGAAGGCGAAGATTGAGAAGTCCCTACCAGCCGGATCCAAAGTTCAAAGATTCGAGGAAGAACCAGTTGCATTTGGACTGGTTGCTCTCATAGCCCATGTCGTCTTGCCTGAGGATGCTGAAGGCAAGATGGATCAAGTCGAGGAAGCTATGCGCGCTGTTGACTTAGTGAGCGAGATCCAAGTCCTCAGAGTCGGAAGGTTCTAGGATTTCTGTTACCTTAAGTAACACTTATAAGCGTCTCAGTTACCGCCAGTAACAAATTTACCGGATCTGAGATGGCATGAAGAGAGCAGTTTCCAAAGAGCTCACTGGAAGGGATAAACTGGACGAGCGCTGCATAAAAGCAATCTTAATAGCACCTATCAGCTTGTCAGCCGCGCCAGTCGTGGTAGCAAACTGTCTCGAGGAGCATAGAACATGAGTAGCCGAGAATCTTCTTTGAGAGTTGCTGACGCGAGACAACGTGACGTAGGACACGGAAAAGTCCGTATTGACAATGAAACAATGCAGAGACTGGGCATAACCGCTGGAGATTTCGTTGAGATACATGGAAAGAAAATGACTGTTGCTGTGGCTTGGCCAGCGTATGCTGAAGATCAAGGTCAAGAAATAATTCGCATGGATGGACTCATACGAAGAAATGCAGGTGTAGCTCTCAATGAATACGTCGTAGTAAGGAAGGCGGATGTCAAAGAGGCTCAGGCAATTGTCTTCGCGCCGACGGATGTGCGCTTGAGCGTGGACGAAGAGTTCGTAAGCTTCGTGAAACGACGCTTCATGGACATGCCGTTCATCGAAGGGGATATGACGCTGCTCTCAATTTTCGGTAGCGCCGTCCCGCTGATAGTCACAAGGACACGACCTCACGGCCCTGTCAAAATAACGGAGACGAGTCATGTTCAGGTTCTGAGTGAACCCACTCCAGAGAAGAAAGGCATACCGATAGTCACCTATGAGGACATAGGTGGACTGCACGAGGAGATTCAACGCATACGTGAAATGGTTGAACTTCCTCTGAGGCACCCAGAACTCTTCCAACGACTTGGCATAGAACCACCGCGAGGAGTATTCCTGTACGGACCACCCGGATGCGGAAAGACGCTGCTAGCCAAGGGCGTTGCAAATGAGTCTGACGCCAACTTCTACGTAATCTCCGGGCCTGAGATCATGTCGAAGTTCTACGGTGAGTCCGAGGCGCGATTACGTGAGATATTCCAGAAAGCTCAGGAAACCTCTCCAAGTATCATATTCATTGACGAAATGGACGCCATTGCTCCCAAACGTGAGGAAGTTACAGGAGAAGTTGAACGCCGCGTCGTCGCTCAGCTTCTTTCTCTAATGGATGGAATGGGTTCTCGGGGAAATATCATAGTCATTGGAGCCACAAATAGACCCAATGCGATAGATCCTGCGCTGCGGAGACCAGGACGGTTTGACAGAGAAATAGAGATCGGGGTACCGGATAAGGGGGGACGATTCGAAGTTCTCCAGATCCACACAAGGAACATGCCCTTAGGTGAGGATGTCGATCTCAAGAAGCTGGCAGACATAACCCATGGTTACACCGGCGCTGACATAGCATCTCTCTGCCGAGAAGCAGCCATGAAGGCGCTGAGACGCTACATACCCGAAATCAACTTGGAAGAGGAACGCATTCCGCCCGAGGTGCTCGAGAAGATGGTCGTCAAGATGGATGACTTCCTCTCAGCCTATCGTGAGATAACACCGACGGCCATGCGAGAAGTGTACGTTGAGGTCCCGCAGGTTCACTGGGACGAAATAGGAGGCCTGAAACAAGTCAAGCAGGAGCTTATGGAATCGGTGGAATGGCCTCTCAAGAAACCCGATGTCTTCAAGAAGATGGGCATTAAGCCTCCACGAGGTGTCCTCCTGTTCGGGCCTCCAGGATGCGGCAAGACACTCCTAGCCCGAGCGGTAGCAACCGAAAGCGAGGCTAACTTCATCTCGATAAAGGGACCGGAAATATTCTCCAAATGGGTCGGCGAATCTGAGAAGGCGATACGGGAGGTATTCCGGAAAGGTCGCACAGCAGCGCCTGCAATAATATTCTTTGACGAATTGGACGCAATCGTTCCGAAACGGGGGCTTGGATACGCCGACTCCGGTGCCAGTGAACGCGTCATAAGTCAGCTCCTGACCGAAATCGACGGCATTGAGACGCTGCAGAACGTACTCGTAATCGCTGCAACAAATCGACCTGACATTCTCGATCCAGCCGTCCTGAGGCCGGGAAGATTCGACCGACTGATCTATGTTCCTGCGCCGGACTTTGAATCGCTCAAAGAGATCTTCAAGATTCACGCACGTTCGATGCCTCTGTCTAGGGACGTTGACCTTGACGAGTTGTCGCGAAAAGCTCAAGGATACTCGGGCGCTGACATCGAGGCAATTTGCCGTGAAGCAGCTATGAACGCTCTAAGAGAAGATATCGATGCATCCGACGTCACAAGACGCGACTTCGAAGCGGCCATGGAAAGGATCGGGCCAAGCATAAGCGTAGAGGACGATGCCTGGTACCAGAAATTCGCCAAGCGACTTAGGAGAGAACGAGCCGCGGCACCCACACCCGTGGCTTAGCGCAAAGAACTGTCGGTGCCAACGTAGTTGGAGAAGGTATGGGGCCCAAGGCCTCTGCATCTTTCCGTTATGGACGCAATCAAACGGAAAGGCCCACTAACCGATGATGAACTGCTAAGGGAAATGCGGAACTCCAAAGAAGACCTAAGCTTTCGAGAGCTTAACCGCATCCTAATGAAACTGGAACTAAACGGCCTTGTAAGAGTGTCACGTCAAACGAAAGGCAAGCGCCTCGTAGAACTCGTCGACCGGCACACCGAATAGGATAGTTTGTCATCTCCAATCCTCTCGCATATTGCGGAGACTGAGCCCTCGCGGTTAAACATCTTGCTCCAAGAATCAGTTGACCTGGCCATAGTTGGATGTGGTGTCAGCGGCGCAGCTGCTGCCATCTCTGCGGTGAAGAATGGTATTTCGGTGGCAGTTCTTGAAGACCATAAAACTGTCGGAGAACCATCACACTGCTCAGGCCATGTCGGCATATTGGCTTTCAAACATTTCGCACCGAGCATACCAAGAGAAATTATTGAAAACGAGGTAAAGGGAGCAGTGTTGTATGCCCCCAATGGCAAATCCCTCACTCTCTTTAGAGATGAACCGGTAACTTGGGTCTTGAACAGAGCAGAGTTCGATAGACACCTTGCGTCAATTGCCACGAAAAGCGGAGTCCGACTGCATTTAGAATCTCCAGTTGATGGTTTTCGTAGATCCGACAATGGTAGGATCCGTTTGAGAATAAGAGGCTCCGACCAAAGGGAGATCTCTTGTAGGATGGTGATCGATGCAGCCGGCGTGGGAGGTTCCATTTCAAGATGTGCGGGACTACCTCAACCGAATTCGAGACTTCTTGTGAATTCAGCTCAATTCTATGCGGAAGATCTGAATGGTGTTAACGAAAATTTCGTAGAGGTCTACTTTGGTCAACAGTATGCACCGGGATTCTTCGGTTGGATAATCCCACGCCGAGATGGCTCCGCTAAGATCGGAATAGCAGCACGTAGTAGAACCAATGTTCGGCAGTGTCTTGAACGCTTCATTAAGAAACACCCCATCGTATCAGGGAAGTTGAGGAGGACGAGATTCCTCACCGCCCCTATGTTTCATCCCATACCTATCAGTGGAGCCAAAGCCCGTACGTATGCTGAGGGTATTCTCACAGTTGGGGACGCAGCTTCACAGGTCAAGCCCACGACAGGTGGTGGCATTGTATTTGGGTTAGCATGTGGACAGATTGCTGGAGAGACTGCGGCGAGGGCAGCCCTGAAAGGCGACACATCTTCCGCACAACTCAGCGGTTACGAAAAGGCATGGCGCCAACTAATAGGATTCGATCTTCATGCGATGACGTGGCTACGCAGATTGCTCTATAGATTATCTGACGAGCAATTCGACCGGATCTTCAGAATAGCTCATCAACTAGAGGCTGAAGAAATTCTCAATAGGGCGGCGGACATTGACTTCCAAGGCAAAACAATGTTATCACTGGCTCGCGATCCAAGGTTCTTCATCACGATTCTATCCGCGTCCGTCCTCTCGTTTCCCTCATTGCTCCTTACGAGTAGCGATCAATATGGAGAATTTCGCGATTAGGTTTGCGAGACGGTCTACCGACAAATTAATACATAAAGAAACGTCTCTCCGCAAACGTGATGGCCCCAATTGACCGAAAGCCATCGTTGGGTCAGTGAGTTCGATGGCTTGTATTCTCTGCAATCATAGAGCGAGGAAGCAGATCGATAGGATGATTAGATCCGGAGTACCATACAAGAAAATCAAGTCGAAGTTCAGGATCAAGAGTATTTCGATGATATCTTACCACAAAGGCACATGCCTCCGCCTGATCCCTCCTCGGAGACGATCCGCCTTTCCCGTGGAGAGACCTTGGTAATCTGACTCTGGATAGACGGAAACGGCTATTCTCGCTTCATCTGTTTCACTGCATCTGTCAGTAAAGGAAGTATTTCGTAGAGGTCGGCGACAACGCCATAATCGCTGAACTCAAAGATTGGAGCCTTGGGATCATTGTTGATGGCTACAATTATCCTACTATTCCTAATCCCTGTTAGGTGCTGAATCTGCCCCGAAATTCCGCATGCAACATACAACTTCGGGCTGACCTTCCGACCCGACAGCCCGATGTACTGCTCTTCCGGAAGCCAGCCAAGATCTTCAGCCACAGGTCTAGAGCAACCGATCACTCCACCCAAGGCTTCGGAAAGCTGTTCAATGATTGCGATATCCTCCTTCTTTTTCACACCGCGTCCGAAAGAAACTATTATCGGCGCTTCGGCCAGCTTGACACCTTTAGCCATCTTAGAACGTCTTTCTAGGAGCTGAGTGTTTGGTGGCATTATCTTAGGTTCAATCCTAATGACCTCGCCCTTCCGAGACTGATCTGCGGGCAGAGGCGAAAATAGGCCTTTTGGGATTGTTGCAATCTGGGGCTTTGACCTAGAGATGTGAGTTTCCACGATGTTGCCGCCACAGGTAACTCTGTCCATCAGCATGAACTTCTTCTCAGAGTCGAGCTCGATGCGGATTACTTCGGTTGCGCAACCAGTCTTCAATCGTTCCGCAAGGCGTGGAGCGAATTCCAAACCGTCTCGGGTCGCACCAATCAAGATGATGTCAGGTTTGTGCTCACTCGCCAAGGCGGCCAATGCACCTGTGTGCGTGTCGACCTGAAAGGCGGTTAGGATTGGGTCAGCGAGTAGGAGGACCCTGTCAGCCCCACGTTGAACATAGCTCTCTGGGTCCTCCCCGGAGCCTACGACGACTGCAGTAAGTTCAGTGTCCAGTTGGTCCGCTAAGGTTCTGCCCTTCCCCAACAATTCGAATGTCAGTTGAGGATTGTTAGAAAAAACCCATACGCCTTTGAATTCTTCCCACATGATTCAGCTCGCCTTCAGAACGCCTTCTTCCGAAAGAGCTTTGACAAGTCTCGGGGAAATCTCCTTGACATCACCTTGTAACATGATTCGCTTTCTCTCTCCCACGGATACGGTACTTCGGAGAACTTTAACTAGTGAACCTTTGAAGCCCAACTCGTCCTCCCCGAGGTTGAGGTCGGCAGCAGTCCAAGTAGTCATGGGCTTCTTGGATGCGGCCATTATTGCCATCAAAGTTGGCAATCGCGGCTCATTGATCTCTCTTACAACCGTAATTAGACAAGGCAACTTGCTCTCGACAAGTTGACGTTCGTTCTCAAGGTCTCTCTCGACAACGACCTTTGTCCCTTCCAAGACCACTTTGGTTGCGTAAGTGATCTGAGGCAGATTGCAGATGTCTGCCAATCTTGGACCAACCTGAAATGCAAACAAATCCTCCGAGTAAGCTCCGCATAGAATCATATCATAATCGAGTATCTTGGTAATTGCGGCGGCCAACACATTTGCGGTGGCATGCGCGTCGGATCCCTCAAACAGTGGGTCGCTGATTAGATACCCTTCATCAACCCCCATGGCCAGCGCTTCCCTGAGCGCCTCCTTGGCCTCAGGAGGACCCATCGTAACCGCAGTAACCTTGCCGCCATGCTTCTCCTTTATTTTTACTGCCTCCTCAACGGCGTTCTTGTCTGTTTCGCTGATAACCCGCGGAACACCTTGAGTGTTTATCGTCTTTGTCGCTCTATCTACCCTCAATTCAGAACTCTGAAACACCTGCTTCACGAATACTATGACTTTAACCATCAGCTTTCACTGTGCAAATTGCCTTCTCGACACGACTCTGACCTAATAAAAGCTAGGACGATTCAACCAGATCTGCGACAAGTTCTGCGATGTCTCTCAGAGCGATGGAGCTTGGGGTCTCCTTAGAGGCTAACGCGTCTTCAAACATTGACGTACAGAAAGGACAAGCAGTTGCTAAGATGTCAGGATTCAACCGCTGAGCTTCATCGAAGCGAATGGCACTTGCCTTCCTTTTCTGTTCGATCTTATACCAGAAATTTGCTCCTCCGCCTCCGCAGCAGAAACTGTCCTCGCGGGAACGTGGCATTTCTTTGAGTGTTATTGGACCGAGAGACGATATGACCTTTCTTGGCTCATCGTACGTTCCGCTGTATCTTCCGAGATAGCATGGATCGTGAAACGTTACGACTTTTTCAGCTCCCTCCTTGACCTTCAGTTTTCCAGATCTTATGAGCTGATCGATGAACTGCGAGTGGTGGACGATCTGAAAAGCGGCACCGAACTCTGGATACTCATTCTTGAAGGTGTTAAGGCAGTGCGGACACTGTGTGAGAACCAACTTCACGTTGTATCTCTTGAAAAGCTCCACCAATTCTAGGGCAACCTGCTGAAAACGTCCCTCCTCCCCTATACGCCTCGCGACTTCGCAGCTGCATCTCTCTTCATTCCCAAGAACAGCGAAGGGAACCTTTGCAGCGTGCAGGATCTTTACAATTGATCTCGAAACCTTCTGATTCCTAGGGTCGTATGAACCAGCGCATCCAACCCAATAGAGGACATCGAACTCAGGTTGTTCTTTGACTGTCTTTACGTCAAGACCGATTGCCCATTTCAATCGATCGGCTTGAGGCAGGCCGTATGGATTCGCAACATTGTTGAGATTCATCAATAGATCCTTCTTTCCTCGGTCAAGCTTTCCTTCAGTGACGATGTGTCGTCGCATGTCCACAATCACGTCGATATGGTCGATGAGGACCGGACACTCGTGGACACAGGCCCTACAAGTTGTGCACGCCCAAAGCTCTTCAGGATCCACCAGTTCACCGATCAAGTTCCCTATGCTCTCGGATTTCCAGTTGGATAACATAACGTCTCTGAGCTTGAGTACCAGATGCATCGGCGAGAGAAGTGTGCCGCTAGCTGTAGCTGGACATGCATTCGTGCATCGCCCACATGAAGTGCACGAGTCGAAGGAGAGTCTCTGCTGCCAAGAGAAATCAGCGATGCTTGCGGCTCCAACTTTCACATCGAAGTTACCGGTTTCCAGGAGTTGTCTGAGGTCGAAGGGAGTACTCAGTTGACCGACGGGTCTTGAGTGGAGGAAGAGCGCGTTCAAGGGGGAAGTGACTATGTGGAACAGTTTGGTGTAGGGAATGCTCGCTACCCCTGCGAACGCAAGAAGCGCATGAAACCACCATAACCCCCTGTAAAGACTGATCGCGGTCTGGCCATCGAATCCCCTACTTTCCAGAAAACGCGCTATTTGATAACCTACGAACGACCAAGGCGCCCATAGAGGTTTGTCGACTGCAAGGCGTATGCCCTCCATCAGGTATCCTGTGAACAGTATTGTGAGAAGTAGTGAGAAGATATAGACGTCATCTCGCGATGTTGGCAAGTTTGGCGGTCTGGAAAATGTTCTTCTATAGATGGCGATGAGCAAGCCAGCTATCGCTAGAAGACCGAAGGCGTCGAGGATAAGTTCGTAGAATAGGTAGAAACTGCCGACTAGGATCTTACTGTGAAAGAACGTTTCCCAGATATCGTTTTCCAGAAAAACCAGCGTGGTCCCTATGAGAAGCACCACCATTCCCGCGTAAATCAGCAGATGCATTAATCCAGGGAAGGGCCTCTTCATAACCTTGCGTTGGGCGAAGGCATTCGATAATGTTCTCAAGACACGATGGGAGACGAGATCGAATCTTGGTTGACTCCTTCTGAAGTATGCACGCAACCGCCTGTAGATTCCATATAGAAATACTGTGGCGAAACCCGAAAGGACAAGATAAATTATCAGAGCAGTGAGAGTGGGCATTAGATCGTAGGTCAACCGGTGTGGCTCAGTCAAGAGGGGCTATACCGGGGTAGCGCCAATGTCCACTGGTCTAAAGGGGTTTCGCGTTTATTCCATGCGCGATAATCGAATCTCTATTTGCGTAGGTTGCTATCTGCTTGCCGGCAACAAGGGTGCAGCATGTTGAGTAAGATTAGGCTCGTAAAATCGGTTTAGGACCCATCGTAGGAGGGATCGTGAAGATCCTTCTCACCAGGCCCTAGATAGAGCTAGTGGGCGCCATTGACATCGATAACAGTATGGATAGCAACGATGTAGAGGAACTCCTTGGAAACCCTAGAAGGATTGGGGGTAATGGTAACCGATAAGGCCAGTGACGTTCTAGAACACACATCGATCTGAAAGACAATGATAAGTCAGGCATCTTGAAAACGTTCTGATGTTGCAGTCACGTAAGATCATCACTTAGTCTTGACGAAGCGTTCGACGGTCGAAGTCAAATGCCTAATGTCGTCTTCGGTGTGAGATGAGCTAATGCATCCATGCAACATCTCTGGGTTAAGGATCAGTACTCCGGTCTCAAGGAAGTGATAGAACATCTTTCTCGATTGGGTGCGATCATAGAACAGGTAGCTGTTTGCATCTTTCAGGGGCTTTCTATTAGTCATCTGGATACCAAAAAGCGACCCAACGCCTGTGACTTGCGCAGGAAACTTCGCATCCTCGAATATCGCATTCAGAGTGTCGCGTAGCTGACCCCCAAGCTTGTCGATATGCTCGTATACGGAAGTATGCTCGAGGACATCCATTGTAGCTAGGCCTGCAGCAAGGCTGATGGCATTCCCCGAGAATGTCCCGCCGTGATATGCATAGTCTAAGCCCACGTACTTTGTGTGATCCATGTGTTCCATGATATCTCGTCTCCCACAGACCGCACCAATCGGTATCCCGCCACCAATAATCTTGCCCAAGACAGTGAGATCTGGTTTCACGCCGAAGTACCCCTGCGCTCCGCTCAGACCAAGCCGAAATCCTGTGACAACCTCGTCGAAGATCAGAAGAGTTCCAGTCCTGTCACAATATTCTCTCAGACCTTTGAGGAAGTCTCTCTCCGCCGATATCATTCCGGCTGCTCCCATAACCGGCTCAACAATGACACACGCCAATTCCTTGCCCTTTGTGCGATTGAGAAAGCCCTCGAGGTCATTGAATGGAACAACCACGGTATCTTCTTGCGACCCCTTCGTAATGCCTCCCGAAGGAGGTGCGTCGAAGGGGGGCCTCAACGCTATGTGGACTGGATCGTATGGACCATGCCACCCTCCCTCAGACTTGGCAACACCCAATCTCTTCGTGAAAGTCCTTGCAAGACGAATCGCAAAGAGTAGGGCCTCGCTGCCGGAACTGGCATAGCGAACCATCTCCGCATTGGCCACATGCTTCGTTATCGCTTCCGCGTGCACTACCTCAAGCTCATGCGCCAGACCTGGATGCCATCCTTTCTCCGCCTGCATCATGATGGCCTCCATCACGACAGGATGCCTGTGTCCCAGTATCATAGCTGTATGTGTACACCAGTAGTCGGTATACACATTGCCATCAACGTCAATGAGCTGCGCTCCTTTTGACTCCTTTACGAAGAAGGGATAGGGATCGAAGAAACGAATTCTGTAAGAGACACCTGCAGGCTCAACTTTCTTGGCGCGCTCGAACATCATACGAGATTTCGGCGTACGTTTCGCGTACGCCGTTTCACTGAGAACAGCCTCTCCCATGTCTCAAACCCAAAACTGTTCAAGATATACGAAGTGATTTCAAATTTTCGCAACAACAAAATAACCAAGGCAACTCAGAGCGTTCTTCGAGAACACAAGTAGCTCCATGAGACCTGTTCGCACTCCGATTTCTAGATGCGAAAGGTCTTCAAAACCGGTATATCTATCGTGCCTCGGAATATCTTGTCCGGAGTCATGTAGGCTTGGAGAAGGGTCATCAAGTTGTAGCTTGCTCAGGCTCGCCCATCGATCGGGGAAATGAGTACGGAAAACGTTTCAAGGACCTCATTAATCGCTTGGTGCAGTCGCATTTTTCGTTCTATAGTAGAAACTTTCACCTGGATAAGGACCAAGTTCTCAAAGAAGCAAAGAAGTACATTCCGTTCATTGAGAACTACTCGCCTGAAATCTCGGAGGAGATCAAAGGGACAGCCGAAGGCGCAGGCATCTCCCTTCACGAGCTTGTGATGGTAATAGCGTTCCCTGAGATGTATTATCCGAGACTATTCCGGAAGTGCACTGCCTTTGCTGTTGGTGGTGAGGCTACGGTCGGTGGCGAGATCTATGTGGGTCAGAATGAGGATGAAGCACTGGACCCGTGGTTGAACGGAGACTGCGCTGTACTGGTAACTGTGAGACGAAAGGACGGACCGGACGTGTTGACGTACACTTATGCAGGCGTGCCCAGCATGAAAGGAATGAACTCGGCTGGGATAGCAATGTGCATCAACGCCCTAACGTGTGAGCAATCAAAGCTCGGAGTCCCTTCACTCGTGGTAACGCGTGAAGCCCTCTACCAGAAGACTATCGGGGACGCGATAGGAGCAATTGTGCGAGCTACGCGTGCAGATTCGCTTAACTACGTCATCGCTGATTTGAACGGCGAGCTTTATGACATTGAGGCTACACCGAACGACTACGACCTAATCTATTCGGATAAGATGATAGTTCACGCGAACCACTTTCTCTCACAGAGAATGAGAATTGAAAAGGATCTCATCAAAGAGAAATCCCCTGACACCCACATACGGGCCAATAGAATGCGGAGATTGTTGGAAGCGCAGGCTAATAGCATCGATCTAGAGTACCTCGATGAGAGTTCTACGTGATCACGTTAACTATCCAAACTCAATATGCAGACATCCAAATCCGGCTGACGCTGAGCCAAACCGCGGAAAGACCTTAGACTCAATAATCTGGGTTCCTAAGAAAAGAGAAGCTTGGGTGGCAAAAGACCCACCGTGTGAAGGAAAGTACTACAAATACGGCATCGATGGCACTCTAATGGGGGAAGAGACACCGCCCATCACAGTACAAGCGTAATTACGCAAACACTTCTCCTCCCGCTCTTCGCCAGAACTTGTTCCTACGTTCCGACAGATCGTATCTAACGCATGTCTTGATCGAAGACTGCGTTTGGTGAGCAGAAAGAGGAGAGGGAGTTGAGGAGAGAGTAGACATAGAGATTCGGTTTAGCCACCAGCGCATCTCTAGCCCTTTGTGAATCCAATCGTCCGCAAAGCTTCGACATTCGGCTCTATCACACTTGGCCTGCGACCGTATTTGAGAGGTGCCTCCGGATCCTTAAGCCCATTTCCAGTAACTACGCAGCAAATTCTGTCGTCCGGATCCATGATCCCATTTCGAACCAATTTGATCATACCTGCTACGGGAGCCGTTCCACCTGGCTCACCGAAGATTCCTTCTGTTCTTGCGAGCATTGATTGGGCTTCGAGTATTTCATCGTCCGTGACGGATTCTACAGTACCGTCGGATTCTTTCAGACTCCTGACAGTCTTAATGAAATTTCTAGGCTTGCCTACGGCTAGCGCGCCAGCCAAGGTATTAGGGTTAACAGGTTCGAAGAAATCTTTCTTGTTCTTGTATGCTGACACAACAGGGCTAGATCCAGTGGGTTGAATGCCAACCATTCGAGGTTTTTTTGAAATGAAACCAAGCTCACTGAACTCTTTGAACCCCTTCCAAATACCAGCCAAGTTGCAACCGTTTCCGATCGGAACGACCACCCAGTCCGGAGGCTCCCAATCAAATTGTTCACATAACTCGTATGCGATGGTCTTCTTTCCCTCAGTCCTAAACGGATTCAATGCAGGGTTACAATTGTACCAATCGAAAGCTTCGCAGGCCTCAATTGTCAAGTCATAAGCTTGATCATAGTTCCCTCTTACCTGTACGATGTTCGCCCCGTAGGCTATAGACTGGCTTACTTTGCCGATGGGTGTCTCTTCAGGTACGAATACATTGCATCTTACCCCTGCTTTGGCTGCGTACGCAGCCATTGACGCTGCAGCGTTTCCGGTGGACGCTATGGCAACAATCTTCCGATTGAATTCCAGAGCCTTGTTTGCTGCAAGCACTGTTGCTCGATCTTTGAAAACGCCAGTAGGGTTTCTGGTTTCATCCTTTGCATAGAGTTCCTTGATTCCAAGTTCGTCACCAAGCCTACGGCAGTGAACGAGGGGGGTCCCGCCTTCCCCCAGTGATGGAACTTTGTTGAAATCAAAGATTGGTAGAAACTCACGATACTTTGGAGTGGAAGAACCCCGTCTGCTGGCGAGCTCGGCCTTTCCTATCCTGCTCTTGATCGACTCGTAATCGTACAGGACGTCGAGTCTCTCGCCGCATCTATCGCATGTGTAGACAATTCGTTTCGGATCAAATTCCTTGCTGCAACTCACGCACCGTAGTACCTTAGTGTAGCTCATTGCTACAGCGCCTTCTGGGAGCTATCAGTTAAGAGCTATTTGGACTTATTCGGTTGATCAAAGTGGCTAAGCGAGAATCCATGGCGAAATTGGTTACGTTCGGGTCGACGATATCAGCAAGATGCTGCCAATAATTAGAGCGAATCCCAGAAACGAATCAGGGGAAAGAGACTCCTGGAAAAGCAAGAACGCCAGGATTGCAGCCGTGACTGGCTCCGTAATCGCGATGACGCTGGCCTCGGTAGCATCGATCAAATTGAGTCCTGCGAAATACAACAGATACGCTATCGCCGACGGTACTATTCCTATGAACGCAACCAAGCTCCAAGCAATTATGCTCTCCGGCGGGCGCACACCTTCAAATGCGATCATGATTGGAAGAAGAAATATCGTGCCAAATGACATTGCTAGGAAGCTAGTCATGGCGGGTGCGCGATTCTTTCCTAGTAGTTTCCCGAATATGTACCAAAATGAGTACGACACACCTGCACCAACGGCCAACCAGTCGCCGATCTGACTCCGTGACCCAAACAGTGGCTCACCTCTTGCAACGCCCATCAGTAGAAATGTTCCAAGCATAGAAACCAGCACAGCGACTATCTTGCCGCGAGTTAGACGTTCGTTCAGAATCAACCTTGACAAGATGGCGACAAAAGCAGGTGCAGTGTATATCAGCGCCGCAACATGCTGAACGTTGGTATAGGCGAAGGAAACGAAGTAAAGCACTTCAAACATCGTTATACCACAGAACCCGAACACTGCAAAGAGTCCAATCTCCCGTAGCGTCAACGAAAATCGGTACCCCTGACTGACCGTCGCGAGCCCCAATACAGGAATCGTGAAAAGAAATCTGAACCACGCAAGCGATATTGGGCCCATTGTTGTCTCAGAATATACGACCTTGACCCAAATTCCAATCGTACCCCAGAGAAACGCAGCTCCCATCACAAGTAGAACTCCTCTCGTTCGATAGTTCAATCCGTTTCCTCCACGGTCCGCGAGCAATCACTTGAGGCTCTATTCTGTTCAAGTTCCTAGCGGCTCTCCGACCAAAAAGAGTGGTGACCGAATTTCGCACTCGCTTAGGCTAGTTCCGAGACATTCTCCACCTTTGCAAGTCAACATGCATCTTGTTCCATCAGTCGCCAAAGAGCTGTTTAGACTCAGGTTAGCTGATGCCATGTGCCTCGACTAGAAGGGGCACAAGCCCTTAAATGGCATCAAAGCTTTGCAAATCATTCTTGCCGATGCCATCAGAGGTATGCAAGTTGCAACGGATTACCGTCGATGATCTTCGAAAAGCTATGAGGTTGTTGACGGTCTCGCTGAGCGAGGAAAGACTGCAGATTCTAACTTCCTTTCTGAATCAAACGCTGGAAACACTCCAGCCACTCTCTAAGCTGCATCTTCCCAAGGAACTCGAGCCGACTACATACCTTGCGAGACTAAGAGAGATTGGGAGGATGAAGCAATCTGAAGATAACTGAGTTAAGGAAACTAAGCTTACTCGAGGTCGCTCAAAAAATAAGACGTGGCGAAACTTGTCCATCGGAGATAGTGCGATTACTCCTAGATCAGATTGACCACACAGACAACAAACTGAAAGCGTACATTACTGTGTGCGGAGAAAGTGCCCTCAAACTGGCTGAGGCCGCTGAGCTTCAACTCAAAGCAGGACAAGACCTTGGGCCTCTTCACGGAATCCCTGTCTCAATCAAAGATCTTTACGAAACTGCTGGAATCCGCACAACGTGTGGCTCGAAGCTCATGCAGGATTACGTTCCAAGAACCGATTGCACAGTTGTTAGGCGATTGAAGCTGAACGGGGCAATTGTGCTGGGAAAACTTAACACACATGAATTCGCTTTAGGAGGGATTACTCCTCCCACCAGAAATCCATGGAACCTAAGGCACATACCAGGTGGCTCTAGTGGAGGATCAGCCGCAGCGATTGCAGCGTGCTCCGCAATCGCTTCCACAGGCTCAGATACTGGTGGATCCATAAGGATTCCGGCCTCGTTCTGTGGAGTGGTTGGGCTAAAGCCCACATACGGCCGTGTGAGCCGCACTGGTATCTTTCCAGAGAGCTGGTCACTCGATCACGCAGGACCTATCACCAAAAGAGTGCAGGATGCAGCTCTGCTCCTTAGAATAATGGCAGGCCGCGATGAACTAGATCCAACATCCTCTGGGCTCCCGGTACCAGATTATTTGGAGGAAGTTAAGCTTGGAATATCAGGTCTTAGGGTTGGCGTCCCGACAAATTACTTCTATGAACACTGCGACAAGGAGGTGGCTGAAGCAGTCAGATCCGCGATCGATCTGTTGAAAGATCTGGGATGCCGCATGGTCGAGTTCGAATTTCCCTGCATTCCTGAGATCATGGCAGCCTACACCACGCTTGACTCATGCGAAGCTAGCGCCTATCACGAGCGATCAATCGAACAAAGAGCAGGTGACTTCCAACCTGACGTTCGCCTGCTGCTTGAACAAGGCATGTTCATTCCAGCCACATACTATATACAAGCCCTGAGAATTCGTGCTGTGATCTTCACCCAAATCACGAACCTATTCGATCGGTTCGACGTGATTGTGACTCCCTCCGAACCCATGGTAGCACCGGAAGTAGGTCAACAGACCGTTAGGTTCGGTGATCTTGAAGAAAGCCTCGATAGCGCACTTGTGCGTTACCTTGCACCATTCAATTTGACCGGTCTGCCTGCTCTATCCATACCGTGTGGCTTCTCGGGGAGTGGCTTACCGATCGGGATGCAGATTATCGGAAGAGGCTACGACGAGTCAACTGTACTGCGCGTCGGTTACGCCTATGAGCAGGCCACAGACTGGCATATGAGGTTCCCAGTCATAGACTAGCCGGGACAGTCTAGTGTTTACTGTAATCATTTGATGGATATCGGGTACGATGTTGGGTTTGGTCCGCGCTTCTGGTGAGTTACTCCTGCCGCGAGTGGACATGGAAGCACGGATTCTTGGAGGTTCACGTGATAGCTTCACTTACTAGAAGCTCTGCGCATGAAGATGGTTGATGCTTTGGGTCTTTTCTCGTGTCTAGGGGGATTCTCTATTCCTAACCGCTAATGAACATGTGGTCCTTCGCTTCTCCGTCGAGAATAACAATAACGCCATTCAGATTTCCCTCTGAATAGCTGCTTCCGGGATTCAGGCAGATTGTTCTGCCTATTTTCTCCATGGCTTTAGACTCGTGTATATGTCCATGAAGACCCACTAGTGGTTGATATTTTTCGATCGCCCTTCTTACCGAGACTGAACCCACATGGATCATGTTTGGTTGACCGGCCTTTATGACCGGTGTAAGATGCGCATCAAGTTCGGCGGCAACGTCTAGATATGTATCATATGGTGGCGCGTGCAGATTGAAGATTGAGAGTCGGGGATTCTTGAGTTCTGAGGTGAGCTTCTCGATCATTTCGGATAGCTTTTCTTCAGGTATGTCGCGAGGGCAGTTCCAAGGTGTAATGTTTGCGTTTCCCAGAGTAATCATCTCATATTGGCCATCTAACACGACGACTTTCGCTTCGGGATTGATAACGAAATCAGATGAATCTAGCACCGAATCTATTTCGTAAGCGTCGTCGTTTCCAGGCGATATGTAGCACTTCATACCGGTATCCTTCAGTCTCTCTTCTGCCAGCTGAAGCCATTCTCCGATGGAATTGACTATGCGTTGATTGAGTACCTGTTCGGCTTTGGCTGGATTGGATCTGATTTCCTCCACCGAACTTGGATCTGCCACATGCACGTAATAGCCTCTCTTCCTGAATTCTCGGATCATCGAGCGTAGTTCTTCATCGTTCTGTGCGACCCATTTTCTCCCCAGAAATTCTGTTTCGTACGTACTGTTCTTTTTCGAGACCAATGCCAATGCTTTTCCCGTAATGTCCCCGCCGATTATGGCCGCGTTGACCTTGTACATCTTGCTCGCATTCAAGAACTTCCTGAAGACTGTGTCAGATCCATGTACGTCAGTGCAGAAGAGTATCCTTGTCTTGGCCAAGTCATTCAACCTCGTTGTACCATTTCTTGGAGGGCCCCACTCTTGCTCTCATCTTCCACCGCAGCGACTTGGGCACATTTTCAAAGGCTTCAAGCATCGCCTCAATTCTTCTGTTGACAATCGACTTCTCCTTCTCAGAGATCGTATCCATTTCGCCAAGGATGTCCCGGATCTTCCTCAGGTTCGCTGAGAAAGTGTAATAGTACCCCCAGTCCGTTGCCACGTTACGAAGAATCGACGACAAATCAATTGTTTCTTTGTCATCACTATTCGCGGCGACTTCATGTTCCAAGAGAAGGACTATAGTATCTTTCACGTCCTTCATGTTCAGTTTGACTATCTGCAGCTTTTCCTGCAGTAGCTCGCTGAGTGGAATTGTTGGGTTATCGAGTTCTAATCTTCCCTTGAAGTCTATCGTGTGGTTCATGTTTAGTCTGTCCCAGAAGATGTCAGTCTTGATGTCCTTGTCGTCCGCCCTCCAATAGAGCGACCTGCCCAGAGTGGCCGCGGCGACTAAAACGTAGCTTTGCGTCGTGTATCCGAGTTCTGTGAGAAGCTCTTCAACCTTGGCACGTTCAGTTGAATATGACGCGAAATCGATGTCCGTCAGCTGTCTCTCCATAATATCCAAGTAATGCACGTACTTTGGACAGTGCAATCTAAAGGCGATTGAACCGAGCAGCCGTAGAATAACGCCCTTCTTGTTCGCATGTTCGACTATTCTGTTGGCTTCGTCGTACAGTTTCCTGTTGAAATCCTGACCAATTACTGACAATCCTACCGATCTTCTGTAAGTTACAAGTTCGTGGGGATTGTTAATCCAAGAGCCCTGAACGTTACGGCAAAGCATTATATATGTTTGGAGAGGCGCAAACAGGAACTACGAAAATAGGGTGATTCAATTGTCTTCTGGTTCGAAAGCAAGCGACCTCTACCTAAGGCGTGCAAGCGGACTCATCAGAGCAGCTGGCCCATGGTCTGGCATGGCTTTCAATGTCATCTGGACGGGGAATGCCGTTGGCATCATCGCCGCTTTCATATTGAACGCCTACTTCTTCGTCTCGCCCGGCCAGAACTTCGTCGGCCTGATAGTCACTGCGACGATATTGTCGTCGCTTAATGCCGCAACTTACATGTTCTTCTCAATGGCGATGTCGAGATCTGGCGGAGACTATCACTTCATCGGACGAACCTTACACCCTGCGCTTGGCTTCATGAGTAGTGTGAATTGGGCGTTATGGCTACCGCTAGTGTTGGGTTTTGCTGGCTCGGCTTTCGTTCCTATAGCACTGAATTCGATGCTAAAGGCTTGGGGAGTCGCCACGAACGACCCCGGAGCAATTGCACTGGCTGATGCCTTACTTGAGAAGAACGTAGTGTTTCTGATAGGAGCCATTCTGATCGTAATCTTTACGGCAATAACGATCTTAGGCACGAGGGTCTACTTCACTGTTCAGAACATCTCATTTGCCTTCATGATCGTAGCGGTCCTGATCACGGTCGCGGCCTTCATCACGAATACTCCCGCATCCTACGCTAACCTGATTGACAAGTCGCTGGGAGCTGGCACATACAATTCAACCATAGAGGCTTTCCGAGCGAGCGCCCCGTCCATCGAGAAACCAGCTATAGTTGCGATTCTGAGCGGCATCTCTCTCTGGGCAGGCATCAACACTTGGGCCATGGGAACTTCTTTGATTGCTGGCGAAGTCAAGGAAGAGCGAAAACTGAGAACGTGGATGATAGCAAACATAATCGGCACATTTGTTACAGGAGGCCTAATGGCGGGGACGGCGTATCTCTACTTGACCGCTCTCGGTGAACCATTCCTCTATGCGATATCCTACCTGAGCGGAACACCAGACTACAAGTTAGTGTTCCCCCCTTACTACTCCTCGTTCATTCCAATTGCGTTTCCGAACATCATCGCTTTCGTACTATTCGGCATAGGTTTCTTCTTGGGTGGTATATTCTTCTTCCCGCAGAACCAAATTCTTGCAAGCAGGGTCATGTTGGCCTGGGCCTTCGACCGATTGATGCCGAGACAGCTAGGCTACGTGGATAAGAGGTTTCACGCTCCTATCGTGGCCACGGTTCTCTGTCTCATCATATCATTAGCCTCACTTTGGGTCTACGTCTACACACCATACCTGGGCTTCTTCTCACAGCTCTTTGCGGTAGCTTTCAGCTTTTTCGTAACCTCAGTCGCAGCCGTCGTCTTCCCATTCCGCAGGAAGGAGATGTTCGAATCATCTCCTGCCAACATCAAGATCGGCGGCTTTCCCGTCATGAGCCTCGTAGGGCTGGGCAACGCGCTCTTCATGTTTGTCTTCATCTACCAGAACTGGACCGACGGCTCCCTTGGCTCTAACAACCCCGTCTCAGTTGCCTTCATCCTCAGCATCCTAGTAATCTCATTTGTACTCTTCTTCGTCATCAGAGCAGTCAGAAAAAGCCAAGGCATCGACATAGACGCACTTTACAGGGAGATACCGCCCGAGTAAATTCCATCTGCCGCGATGCAAGGCAAGAGTCCCAGCAACCCTCTTTTTCTTTCCTACTTCGATTAGGCGTAGCTGACTTGCTCGCTCCTTCTCAGCTCGCAAAGAAGAAAAGCGCGACGCACCCTCTGAAACGCTCAGGCTTTCGTGATTTGATTCGCATTCGTCCAGCAGTCACGGTAGATTTGCTGAAACGGCTCATCAGAATACCAAGTGTCAATCCAGCGATCGACCGCGGCCAAGGCGAAGAAGAAATCGCAGCGTTCATCGCACGATGGTTCAGGAAGACCCGCCGATTCAATGTCATCGAGCAGCGCGTTACCAAGAACAGATTCAATGTCATCGCACGCCTAGACGGCAAATGTGACGGCGGGCGTCTGATGCTTAACGGCCACATGGATACTGTGGGAACCTCCGGCATGACCGCGAAACCCTTCACTCCCTTCGTGGAGAGAGGGAGGATGCACGGGCGCGGCTCCTGCGATATGAAAGGCCCTATCGCCTCAATGATGTCTGCAATGCTTTCCTTGGCTAATTCTAAGAAGTTGACTGGCGATGTCATCTTCGGAGCAGTTGTGGACGAAGAGTACGTGAGCTTAGGAACTTCAGAGCTAATCAAACGCTTCAGAACTGACGCCGCCATCGTTGGAGAACCGACGGGAATGAACATTGCCATTGCCCACAAGGGCTACGCGTGGCTAGAAGTCGAAACGATTGGGAGAGAGGCTCACGGCTCCATACCTGAGAGAGGCGTGGATGCGATCGAAAAGATGGCGAAACTCGTTTCTCAGCTGGATTTGGTGCGTGGGAAACATAGGCTGAAGAGGCATCCGCTCGTTGGGATGCCCAAGATTCACACCTCTACGATCACGGGCGGCTCAGATTGGAGCACCGTTCCCGCTAAGTGCGTTCTACAGCTTGAACGAAGATTGATCCCTGGAGAGAAACCGAAGGATGCGGTTAAGGAGCTACGGAACATGGTTGCGGACTGCTCAAGACATGATAGAACACTGAGAGCGAGGGTGCGATTGATTCATCACGCAGACTCAATGGAAGTCAAGAAAGCTCCTCATATCGAGATCTTGCGCCAACAGCTTAGGCGGTTCGGTAGGCGGGGCAAGATAATGGGTGTTCCCTACTGGACAGACGCTGCAATTCTCGTGAATCAGGCAAGGATCCCAAGTTGCCTCTTTGGCCCGGGGAATATCAATGTTGCCCACAGCCCCGATGAATATGTGAGAGTTGAAGATGTTCTATTGGCCGCACGCATCTATGCTGAAACAGCCAAAGCCTATTGTGGTCCCTAGTCAAGCCCTGAACCGTACCTCTCCATGGATGTTAACGCAGTCCTTGTGTCTTTGAGACCGAATCCGGTGAGAGGAACAATCACCGAATCATGATTGCGAATTGTGCCTGCCTCGCGGAGCGTCTCCAGTCCCGCCAATGCCGCGCATGATGTCGGCTCTGCAAAGAGCCCTTCCTTTTTTCCAAGAAGTCTTTGGTGCTTCAGGATCGCTTCATCAGAAACAGATACAGCTCTGCCATCTGTGATTCGCAAGGCCTTGAGAACTTGCGATCCCCTAGCAGGATCAGATATGCGGATTCCACCAGCAACAGTCTCGCTTTCCTTCACTGGTTTAACCTGCTGATCTCCCCTCCGAAAAGCTTCAACAATTGGCATACAAGCTTCAGATTGAATGCAATGAAACCTTGGGACGTTAAGAATCCAACCGAGTTGCATCAAATCGATGAATCCTTTCCAGACTCCGACCATGAGAACACCCCCTCCTACAGGGAATACGATGTGGTCCGGTACCTTCCAATCCAATGATTCGGCAATTTCGTAGGCAATGGTCTTCATTCCTTCAAGAAAGAACGGGCTCAGATTGTGAGACGCATAGTAAACCTCCGATTCTTTCCAATATTTCTGTGCCGCCAACGCCACATCGGTTCTTGATCCTTCGATCTTTTCGATTCTAGCGCCATAAGCTCGAGCCTGAATCAGTTTCTCGGAGGGAATAGTGGCAGGTACGTAGAGTGTGCATTCTATCCCTGCACTTGCACAGTACGCTGCAAGGGACGCGCCTGCATTACCAGATGAATCATCCATCGCCGATGTTATGTTCAACTCCCTCAGCCTCGAGACACTGACAGTGGTTCCTCGATCCTTGAAGGACCCTGTCGGGTTAAGATAGTCCAGCTTGACTGTCAAGTCATTGACACCTATCACGTCCCCGTAACGTGAGATCTTCTTCAGTGATGTCATGCCCTCGCCAAGCGAGACAATGCGATCATCTCTTGTGATCGGAAGCATTTCTCTATACCGCCACAACGAGCGTACCCGTTCTTTCAACGATCCTTTGTCCAGTCCGACTTTGTTAATGTCATACTCAATATCCAGAACTCCTTCACATTTTGAGCAAACAAGAACCCTATCGCTCGGCGCATGATTAGTGCCGCAAGACATGCACTTCAGGCTCGTAGCAAACACAGAAACATCCCCAAAGGATCAATGTATTCGAACTCCATTCCCGCATTCTAAAGCTTCTGTCAATGCAGACTTCCGAAGGCGGACTTCGATTTGGACGAAAACTGCCAGCTCTTCAATAGTTCTCAGTCAGTCGCCCTAATCGTAGGGTCACTCGTGATCTCATTGCTTCTTTGCTATGTAATAAGAGCCGTCAAGAAACGCAAAGCAATCGACAAAGACGCCTTGTATAGGAAAAGCTGCGCTAGAGGATACTTTCCTTCTTTTTCTTTGCTTCCCCGAGGAACCAGAATCAACGGTTCTAGTGAGCTAACCTTCTACCTTCCAGAAGTCCTTGACCCCTTGGTCCGAGAACGATATCACAAACCCTCGGAGAACATTCTCACCATATTCTGAGCCAGGATTGATCGCAGACGTCTTGCCAATCTTGTCCGTTCCTGCTGCCTCGTGAATGTGACCGTGTAGACCTATCAGAGGTTGGTATCTCTTGATGGCATCTTTCACTGCCTTGCTGCCGACGTGCTCCACCTGTAACCCCCCGGGTCCCATGACAGGACTGAGGTCTTTCTTGAGTTTCGGTGCCAGATCGATATTTGTGCCATACGGGGGAGGATGAAAATTGAAAATGGAAATACTGGGGTCGGAGAGTTGGGCTACTAGTTTCTCGATTTTCTTGGCTAGGTCCTTCTCCTCAAGTTCTCTTGGCGATGCCCATGGTGTTGGATTGACATCTGCAAGGCTTATCGTTTCGAAGCCTGCTATCTGCACCACTTTCTCGAGCGAGTATACGATTCCGCGGTCCTCGTAGGATCTTATTATATCGTCCACGGCGAGGGAATCGTCATTACCGGGCATAATTAGCACTTGAGTCTTCTTCACATCAATTCTGTCCAAGAGCATGTCTAGCCAGCTCTTCAATCGCTCCCGAATCATCCTCGACAGAGTCTCTTCCACCTTCCTCTGACTTACCTTGAATTCCTCGACTTCGTCGCTCGTGCATTCCAAGATGTATAAGCCTCCTGTCTCGAGTGTTTTCTTGACCTCCTGAATCTCAGCTTCACTTCTTAGGGCTCTTGTTGTCCCGTATGTCAAAAGATGAGTTCCATCAGCCTGCTTCACGAGGGGTACGAGAACCTTTCCCGTCAAATCTCCGCAAAACATGAGCACGTCAACATTGTAGATCTCGGGAGCTCTCAACCACTTTTTCCATACGCCTGTCGCTCCATGGACATCAACTGAAAAGAAGGCCTTGGTCATGTTCAATCAACCATACGGTTACTGCAGGGAAAGAATAAAAAAAATGGGGAGTTGGGACGGTTGAGTTCCAGTTCACTATTCTGGCGGGATCTCTGAATAGATCTTGGAAACGTCGATGCCGCGCGCCTGGTTTCTTGCCTGCATGCCCACGTATACTAGGAGACCGACGAAGATCCAGACCCCTAGAAAGGCCATCGCAGCGAAGTCTAGCTCAAGTACCGGAAAGAGCAGCAGCCAGACCCCGACGGATGCCGTCAGTAGGCCTAGGATTGTTATGACAGGTATTCCCATTATCTTGCTTTGGAGCGGCGAAAGCTTGAACATGTCGGGTCGCTTGAACGGAAGGACCATTGCAGCCAAGCCGAAAACGAAGAAGATGGCCATCCAAGTGAAATCGAGTGTGGCCAGAAGGACCGGTATGTTGCCGACGTATACGAAGAGGGCGATAAGTCCACCTATGAAACCGACAAGTATCCCCCAGTAGGGAACGCCCCGTCTCTCGCTCACGTTAGCGAACCCTTCCGGAAATGCCCTATCAAACGCCTGGGCAAACAACAGTCTTGATGTCGCAACTAGAACCGGTGGAACGGTGTTGTAGAACCACAAAGCGGTGAGTGCCATTAGTATTACAGCCAACCAAACGTTGGGCACAAGCGACCCGGCGAAGAGTGGCACCGAAGGTCGCGTGGCCGGCATGATCTCTCTCAAGACATCGGGATGTAGGTCCCAGAGGTAAGTATAGGCGCTAATGAGACCTGAGTCTTGGTATGGATACCAGACGGTCGCCGCGACGAGTACGTACAGCGCCCACGTTCCGATGAAGCCTCCAATGAGACCAGTGAATAGGCTTCGCTTCGGCGTCTTGACTTCTCCGGCTGCGAAGGTTACGCTCTCCCACCCGACGAACGCCCAGTAAACGACTAGGAGCATTCCCAGAGTACTGTCCGTGGAGAAAGTAGGGATCGTCCAACCTTTCTCCGTTGCAGCCTTTATGATTGCTTCCGAAACCCCCGGCCCCCATGTCTGGTCGAAGGCTGCCATGGCGCCTCCAGGTCCCACTGCGATGGGTATAATTATGAACACGGCGGTGGCGATCAGAGGAAGCACGAAGATAACTCGCATAAGCCACTTTACAGCACCGAGACTATACATGGTAATCAGGAAGAAGATCACGAGCGCGAGAAACGAGATGACGAATCTCCCTGTTACGCCTGTCATCCACAACCCTGCATCGACGAATGACGCTACCTCGGCAGCATGTCCACCCAGGGTCAAAACCGACGCCATAACACCGGTTGCGACCCATGCCATCACCCCAGTAGTCAAACCGTTTCCAAGTACATAGAGCCACGAGAAAACGAATGACACTGTAGGGTCTACTAGTCGGCTCATCGCTACATACATCCCACCTGAACGCGGCATGATCTGGAGCATGTAAGCAAGTGTTACTGCGACCGGAAGCAATGTTACGCCACCGATGAAGAAGGACAGCGCGGGGTTTGCTCCGGGATACTTTGTGGCCGTCGTGACCTGATAGTAAAGCATGCCGGAAGCTGCGGGACTTGCAATCGCCCAAATGACTACGTCCCACATGCTGAGCTCTCTTACGAGCCCCGTGGCAGTTCTTACGAATAGAGTTCCTTTTGCAGCCATACGAATTTTCCTCACGTGAATCGTGAGAGGAAAACGGATTTAATGCTTCGCCTACGGTTCTTATTTTTCTATAAACTAAAAGCGATTTTGTAGTACCAAAAACAGCGTTCGGTTGGTCTTAGCTCGTTGAAGAATCCCAGAAAGTGACCGGAGTATCTATAGCCTCCTCCCACCAAGGCTTTGTGAACTTCTTCTCGACTTGTGGGATCGCTTCGAGAATCTTGCTGAGCCTCTGACTCACGACTTGAATTTCCTCATCTCCAGCCCCAAACGACCTGAGAATATCGACTCGGTTCCTAAGATTCTCCAAGTTCAGCCGTATGGTCAGCCTCATCTTCTCGTCCCGACGTAACGTTTCCACAATCCTATCCGGGTCAATTCTATCTTGGCCAGTGCCAATCTCATGGTCATAGATCAGAGCGCTTACATCAATAAGATCCTTGAGCTCCATTCCAACGATAACGTGACCACTTCGATAGGTTGGATACTGAAGAATTCGATAGGTCTGTCCGTCTTCCTCCATCTTTGGAACAACATCGGTAGGGGCTTCTAGAATGTACTGACACTTGGAGAGCAGGAGATTATTGAGTGAGATCGTATGATGCTCATCCTTGATCCGGTTCAAGTCTGGACGGCAATCAATCCTGTGACGCATCTCTATGAAATCCACCAAGAGGTCCAAGACGCCAACCACTGGCCCCTTATCAGTGACGTCATCAATCACATGATAACGAAAACGCTTGGCGACTCGCAACGCATTGAAAGTCTTATCGAGTCTTGTCAGGAAATGAATGAACTGCGAACCAAAGGCTTCACCAAGTTTCAGGAAAACCCTGTTTGCCTCTCTCACATGCCGCTTGGCTGCGATAAGGTCCAGATCGTTCAGCTCTCGAAAGAATGGTGCCCCGTTCCGATTGGAGCTCGGACATCGCAGCTTTATTGCCCCTCCTCCGAACAGAGCAAGATCTATAGGCTCACTTGCGACCTTCGCGTGAAAAACAGATGGAAAGAGCTCATGCAATCGTTGAGCATTTCTCGCAGCCCAAAGACTCACCACGGCCCTCTGCATGGGAAAGTACTTCATGTCAACGTACTCGGGAACCCCTAGGTCCTTCCTCATCGATTCGAGGTCGACTTTTGCAGTAAGAGGCCACTCTACCTCATGCGTTGTTCCGTCGTCTTCTCTGTAAAGAGCTATTCTCTGTGCGATGCCCGCCATGGAAGAAGCGTCCTTCAACCTCAGAAGCCTCGGTTACTACTTAGAGATTACGAAACGACGCCTCGCATCGTGCCGCAGAATACGCATCACGTGGATATGATATAAGGCGACCCGATTCACTCGGAGATATCAACGATCTGAGGCCTGACGAGTCGTACAATATCCTTTGGGTTAATGCTCATCAAACAGTTTGCCTTTCCTCCTCCTCCTACAACTCGTTCAAGATTCAAGACCTCCCTGTCCATAACAGCTCGAAGCACTTTCCGGTGACCAACTGGAGGCACTGCCCCTACCTCATAACCGGTAGTCTCAAGAACCTCTTCCGCTGATGCGAATCGAACCGATTTGGCAGCCAAGGCCTGCTTGAGTTTGCCATGACAAATTCTTCTGTCTCCGAGCACATACGCTAGGACCGGCTGGTCTTCATCGCAGATCATTACCATCGTCTTGAGAATTTCATGCCTGTCCACTCCGAGTTCTTTCACCGCTTCGTCTACGGTTCTAGTGGTACCTGACAATTCATGAAGTTCAGCTGAACATCCTTCCTTTCTTAGGAACTCTTCAAGTTCCAAGTTATGCTTCTCGGCCATGGATCTGGTCCCGAGCTTCATTAGCAGAATTGCGAGATTCATAAGAATGAGCCTTCAACCTAATGCAGGTCATTTTGAGATGACTCAAGATCTTTGGATACATCATGGAAGGAGTCAAACAGATGATTGATGGGAATCCTTACGAATTACTGTCCTTGTGCAGAATAGCCATATTTGCGGTTCAAGTCGCACACCAAATGATGGATTGCCTTGATTTTCGTAAGTGGCCCTATTTACCGCGAAAGGTTGCTTCACTATGGTTCCTGACCTAGCGCGAGAGCGAACGTTGGTCGTTGCCACACCCGGGAGGGCGAAAACGCTCTTGCGCAAGTCAGGCAGTATAGCTGGAAGCGCGTCACCCGAGAGACGTTAGATACTTGCCTCGCATCGCTCGACCTGAAGACCCGTGGATCGTAACCTCGGCTTCGCCCTAGAGTAACTTTGCAATGCTGAGGAGACGCAGTATTCTCCGCCCAGAATGTGCTGGTTAAGGATAGGCCGGTTTCGGCGCCGAAGTACTCCCCTTCGGTCAGGGTGGAACTCAAGTCAGTGCGAAAGCGTCCTTCACTACAAGACGGCAACGTTCTCTCCTTGAGAAGAAATCTCTCATCTCAGATCGCTCCTTCAACTAGCTTGCCAAGTTCTTGTAAGAACAAATCAACGAGCACAACCCAAGTTGTCTAGTATGGCGGTGAAACATCAAAATTGCAAACGGCGAATTTTCTCGCAGGATGATGGCAAATGCAACTTGGATCGGTATACATCAGGTGCTCTTACTGCGGTCAAACCATACCGCGCCAAACCTCGTACTGCCCTATGTGCCAAAGAAAATTCTTGCTCAAGGGACTTGGCTTATGATTGCAGGCAAGCGGGAAAATGCAACTAGGGACAGTGTAAAGAGTCACGTCACGCTGACTCGATTCCTCCTTACTGGGAGGAAGGTTTGAACGCGTTTAATGCCAAGTGTTATATCGCCCGCTCTGAGCAGGCAGGCATTTGACTATTTCTCTCGAGCTGAGACTGTAATCTCCTTCTGTTCCTCTAAGTAAGCTAACGCATCTAGGGCTGCCTTACATCCATCGCCAGCTGCAGTGACGGCCTGCCTGTACTTGTAATCATGCACATCACCCGCAACGAAGACGCCATGAACGCTTGTGCGAGTTTCATCCTTGGCCACGATGTACCCTTTCTCATCAAGCTGAACTTGTCCCTCGAAGATCTTCGTATTAGGCTGAAATCCGATCGTTATGAAAATTCCGTCGCATGGAATCGTCGATACCTGACCCGTCTTGACGTTTCTAATCCTAACCCCCTCTACTTTGCTAGTTCCTAGGATCTCCTCTACAATGGAGTCCCAAGCGAATTTGATCTTGCTATCAGCCATCGCTCTGCTCTGCATGATCTTACTCGCTCGCAACTTGTCACGCCTGTGAACGACTGTGATTTCCGAGGCAAACTTCGCGAGGAAAAGCGCTTCTTCCATCGCAGTGTCTCCTCCGCCAATTACAACAACCCGTTTATCCCTGAAGAATGGCGCATCGCAAGTTGCACAACTCGAAACTCCGTGCCCACGTAGCCTTTCTTCGGAAGATAAGCCCAACCATTTCGCTGAGGACCCTGTAGCGATGATCACCGCGTTGGCCGTAAATATGCGTCCGCCTGCTTTGATCTGGAAAGGTTTACGCGCAAAATCTACTGCCTCCACATCCTCCTCAAGTATTTCGGCCCCAAAGCGCTCGGCCTGTTTTCGCATCTCTTGCATTAGCTCAGGCCCTTGAACTCCTTCCGAGAAGCCTGGGAAGTTTTCGACACCGGTGGTAAGCATTAGCTGGCCGCCAGAAAGCCGGCCACTGACCACAAGCGTTTTGACAAGTGCGCGGCCAGTGTAGATCGCTGCAGTCAAACCTGCAGGGCCGGAACCCATAATGACTGCGTCATAGTCTGTCATACTGCGTCTCATTCACGCCCCCGCCGTGGAATTATAAGGTCCACCCTTGAATTGTCGAATTGAAAATCTCATCCGGTCGAATTCGTTGGAGATTCAACGTTCCTTGGCATACTCGCCTTCTTGGATCATTCGCTTCGACTTCCCAATGAAGATCACAATCATGTTAGACAATTTGTTGAAGAATCTCTGCCTTACTTGACGGCACGGTCGATATGTCCAACCTATCGTGCAGTCGATTGGGAGCAGAAGAGATTTTCCAATGCTTTGAATTGCGGATGCTTTCAAGGTGACATGACCTCCACTGAAGTCCACTATGCGGACATTGAGGAGAAGTTGACCTCTCGACGCCCAGTTGGCCAGTACAATCTGACCAAGCTGATTGCTGGTCATGCTCGTATCGTTGATGTTATTCAGTCAGCCGAGATCGAGTGGTTGAATCAGTTCCTGTCTATGACGACCGGATGTTTACTTGTGACCCCTAGATCGTTCCCCCATAACCATTGCCATGACGGCTTTCTGTACGTGTAGTCGATTCTCCGCTTGCTCGAAATACAATGAATAATCCTTGTTGTCTATGACTTCGTCTGTGACCTCTTGACCTCTGTCGGCAGGGCCGCAGTGCATGTACTTACCTTTGTTCGTGACATCCATCAGTTCTTGTGTACAGATCCAGTCTTTGAACTTGCCTTGATGCGCCGTCGCACCTTCCTTGTTAAGAGATGGGCTGTGAGGTGGAAAGAAATTCTTTGGAGACCAAGCTTTCGGATACACAAGGTCAGCGCCTTCAAACGCTTCTCTCATGCTGTTAACAATGCGGAAACTTCCACCATAACGGTCAGCGTTGCCTTTAGCCGCCTCTAGGGCCACGTCTTCAAGTTCGAAGCCTGAGGGATGTGCGAGAACTACCTCCATACCAAGCTGTGTCCCAATAAGAATCTCACTTTGTGGGACGGCGAGTGGTTTGAGTCCACCAGAGTAGGCATAGGATACAACGAGTTTCTTCCCCCGCAGTCTAGGTATGGCGTCTCTTGTTGCCTGAGCATCGGCCAATGCTTGGAAGGGGTGGTACATGTCGTCCTCCATATTTAGAACCGGAATCGAGGCATGTTTCGCGAATTCCAAGACAACCTTATGTCCTCTTCCAATGTGCCATTTTGCTGCGTCACCGTAGATCCTGATAGCAATGGCGTCTCCATACCTGCTTAACACTCTGCTCACGTCCGATATCGCCTCCGTTTGATAGGGCACCATGTCTTCTGGAAGGGCGGGTGTGTAAACATCCTGTGGACTGAGGAAGTGAGCATGTCCACCCAGTTGGTAGATTCCTGCTTCGAATGAGTTCCTGGTTCTCAGCGATCTGTTATAGAATAGCATGAACAGAGTCCTGCCCGGTAAATACTCGTGTTTCTTGCGAGTGCGGAACAGTTTCCTCAGAACGTCCGCTGCGTCTAAGACTTCTTTGATCTCCTCTTGCGAGAACTCGTTGGTATCAAGGAAGTCCTTGCCTTTCCATACGCCTACAAATGAAACCAAAACGGTAACCTCGATTTGCCAGAGAGCTACTGGAATTAAGCTTTTGGCACCACGACATGCGTCCCGATCTTTCCATCAAGCGCCTCTATCAAGCTACCCAGTTCAGCGATGATCGCCCGTTCTCCACCACTTTCGACAAATCTGATTGCCGCTTCAACCTTCGGAGCCATGCTGCCTTCCTTGAATTGACCTTCCTTTAGGTAATTCTTGAGCTTGCCAGATGTTATCTCTGAAATGAGTTCCTGCCGTTGAGTTCCATAATTCAGGTAAGCGCCTGCGACATCCGTCATAATGATGAGAATGTTTGCATTTATTAGCGTCGCGAGGCGTTGACCCGCCAAGTCTTTATCGATAACCGCTTCGACCCCGGATGCTTTGGTGTCCTCCTCAATTATGGGGATTCCCCCGCCTCCGCAGGCGACAACAACGAAGCCAGCATCGACCAACGCTCGTATGGCGTAGCGTTCGGCGATTATCTTGGGATCCGGTGAAGGAACCATACGCCTGTATCCGCGTCCAGCATCTTCTTTGACGACCAAGTCAGGCCTTTGCTCAAGGAGCTTGACTGCCTCCTCTTTCGAGTAGAAGGGCCCTATTGGCTTGGTTGGATTCTGGAAGGCAGAATCATGCTTATCGACAATTACTCTCGTCACAACAGTAACTACGTACCTATCGATCCCCCTAGCTTTCAGTTCGTTCCTGAGTGCCTGTTGGATCATGTATCCAATCAAACCCTGTGTTTCCGCACCACAGGCGTCCAGAGGAAAACTAGGGACAACGTTCTTGGCGGCTTCATGTCTAAGAAGAGTTGCGCCAACCTGCGGACCGTTGCCATGAGTCAGAACTACTTTGTATCCGCGCTCAATCAGGTCCGCTATCTTAGTGACGGTCTTTTTGAGATTGTTATACTGCTCATCAAAAGTCCCTTTCTGACCTCTTTGAAGAAGCGCATTTCCTCCTAGAGCGATGACAATGAGTTTCTCAGCCACCTGCATGCACCTCGCTATTAGAAATCTACGGTGTTGCTTTTCTGGGCTTATGAACTTTGACAATTTCGTCCGTCGGAAGTTCTTTTTAGCATCTGAAATTGTCCTTGAATCAGAAGGTTTGGACACCAAATGTCAAACGTCGAGTTAGCAGGCCGAGATTTGATAACGACTCAAGAGTGGTCAATCGAGGAGCTGGAAGAAACGCTCAGATTGTCAAGACAGCTGAAGACGAAGTACCACCGCGGACGTGTTCCTCCACTTCTCCGGCATAGGACATTCTTCATGCTGTTTTACGCACCGTCAACAAGAACGAGATCTGCCTTTGAGGCGGGGATGACATACCTCGGAGGACATGCACAGTATATTGACGTATCCACAACGCGTCTGGGATCTGGCGAAGCAGCGAAAGATGTTGCCAAGATGTACGAGAAGTATGGCCATGGTCTTGGTGTCCGGATTCTCGATTCGGCAATCGATTACGTATATGGAGCAGGTGTATCCGTTGTCCGCGAATACGCGAAACACGCGGAAATCCCCGTCATAAACATGGCCTGCTGCACATATCACCCTACGCAGGGTCTCGCAGATCTTATGACTGTTCAGGAGGCCCTCGGCAAAGTGAAGGGAAAGAAGTACGTCATAATGTGGGGTTACACAAAGACCTTCAGAGGTCGATGCAGCATCCAAGAAGAAGCGTTGGTCATGTCAAGGTTCGGAATGCACGTAGTTCTCGCGCATCCACTTGGGTTCGAGATCGATCCCAAGATCGTTGAAGCCTCAAGATCAAATGCGCAAGCAGCGGGAAGCGAATTCGAAGTATCCAACGATCTAAGATCAGCTATAGAAGGCGCGCACGTTGTCTTTCCAAGAAATTGGGCTTCAAGTGGACTCTTGAAGATTGGCGCGACCAAGTTCAGTAAGGAGCGAGAAGCCGAGCTACATGAAAAATACAGTGATTGGACGCTAAATCAGGATTTGCTGGATCGAACGGACCGAAAAGCTATCGTCACGCACGTCTTGCCGGTGCTTCGAGGAGAAGAAGCGATGGATGAAGTCTTGGATGGACCTCACTCCGTGATATACCCGCAGGCCGAGAACGGGCTATACACCAAGATGGCAGTTCTTGCATTGACTATGGGTCGGAAGAAATCCTAAATCCAAGCTTTCAGGACACGTTCCAATTCCTTTGTGGACGCATCGATCGTGGGGATCTCACCCATGCCTCTGATGGCAATTTCAGGATCCTTCAGGCCGGCTCCCGTGATCTCAACAACTACAGCCTCAGACCGATCCACGTCACCGACTGCGAATAGTTCGTTCAAACCGGCAAGCGCCGTCACGCCCGACGGTTCAGCAAAGATCCCTTCAGTCTTGGCGAGAAGCCTCTGCGCTTCCAATATCATTTCATCGGACACCGCAACCGCTGTCCCATTAGATTCCCTAACCGCGATTAGAGCGGCATCCCCGTCCCATGGGAATGGATCCATCAAACCTGTAGCAACAGAATCCGGTCTTTCCCAAGGAGTTATCTTGAGCGGGTCAGCGCCCTGCTCGTAGGCGCGGACAACAGGCGCACAGCCAGTGGACTGAACAGCAACCATTCTTGGTAACTCATTGATGAAACCCAATTGCCGGAATTCCCTATACCCCTTCCAGTTCCCGGCCAGAGCTCCGCCAGCACCCACCGGAGCAAGAACCCAATCGGGTATCGACCAAGAGAGGCCCTCCACAATTTCGTAGGACATTGTTTTGGGTCCTTCAGCTTGGTAAGGGTTCATAGGACCAAAGCTTGGGCATGGATACCAGTTGTAGCGGTCGCATACCTCTTTCAGCATTCTAACCGTCGGATCTTCACCCGACTCAGGACCTCGAACTCTCACAACCTTGGCGCCATACATAGTCAACTGAGCCAGTTTTCCTCTACTCGCCATCTCTGGGACGAAGGTGATGCATCTGAGCCGAGCTTTCGCGGAGTAGGCTGATAGAGCCGCGGCAGCATTGCCGCTCGATGCTGAAACGAGCGTATCGTACCCAAGCTCTACTGCTTTCGAAACACCCACAGTCATTGGTCTATCTTTGAATGATGAAGTTGGATTGCGGGTGTCATCCAAGAGCCACAGTTTCGTGAGCCCAAGTTTTTCGCCAAGCCTGCGAGCGAGTACGAGAGGTGTACCTCCCTCTCCGAGACTAACTATGTTTCTAGGATCATTGATGGGCAATAATTCTCGGTACTTCCAGACTCCTCTGTCCCGTTTGGAGAGGATGTCTGGAGTTAGTACTTCTCGGAGTGATTCGTAGTTGTAGAATATGTCGAGACGTCCGTCATCGTTGTTCAGACATCGAGTGTGGCTTGCGCTTGGCTCATATTGCTTTCCGCAGCGAGCGCACTTCATCTCCTTGACGAAAGACTTCGCTCTCATTTGGTCACGCCACGATCTGAAAGACCATGCGTAGAGTGATGGATTCAAAGCTAGGTGTTCGGAGGCAATCACTCAATGATTTCCCAACGCGACTGGTACTTGTTCAATTGCTCAACAGTGTACTCGTCAAGTGAATGCTCTCTTTCAGGAACTTCAACTTGCTTCTTCTCCCCGCAAAGTTCAGTTGAGAAGTATCGTTGACCAGTGTCATTGATCATCGTCACAATGGTTTCGTATTCAGGATGCTTTCTCGCAACCTTGATGGCTGCAACAACGTTGCACCCAGATGAGATCCCACAGAAGATTCCCTCTTCACGTGCAAGTCTTTTGGCCATCGCAATTGATTCATCAGAACTTGTTGTGACGATTCCGGTTAGAGGACGTAGGTCCAAGTTTCTCGGTACGAATCCATCTCCTATTCCTTCGATCTTATGTGTTCCCCACTTGCGGTGAGCCAAGATCGGAGCCTCCGATGGTTCGACTGCAAAAATGGCGATCTTACTGTTCTTTTCTCTTAGAAAACGCCCCACTCCGGTTAGCGTTCCTCCCGTGCCTTGCGAGGCCAAGAAACAATCCGTCCGCCCTCCGCTCTGTTCCCAAATTTCAGGGCCCGTCGTCTTGTAATGAGCTACAACATTGTCAGGGTTAGCGAACTGCCCGGGCTCCCAGTACTTGCCTGGATTGCTGCGCTTCATCTCCTCAATCTTCCTTAAGCACAGGTCGACATCGCTCTCGCCACCCGGTGTTGTGATTACCTCAGCGCCGTAGGCACGCATGATCTTCATACGCTCATGACTCATCCCCGCCGGCATGACGATGGTGACTTTGTACCCAAGTGTCGTGCCCACGAAAGAGCAGGCAATTCCGGCGTTACCCGTGGAGGCTTCCAGAATCTCCACGCCCGGCGTGAGTTCGCTTCGCTCGATTGCTTTCGTGATCATTTCATAGTAGATGCGGTCTTTGAGACTGCCAGTTGGATTCATGAACTCGAGCTTTGCGAGAATCGCTACCTTGATCCCCTGAGCGCTTGGAATGTTTCTTAGCTTGACAAGAGGAGTCCGGCCTATGGTATCGAATACACCCTCCATTACCGATCGTGAATAGTCATGTGTTGCGCTCAAATATGTTCAACCTCCCGACTGCTTCAGCGACTATGCAATCTTGAAGATACGCGATACTTTAGAAGAATGACCAGGCGCGATTTAACGGCACTTCTACTCCTGCTCTTTCGAGAAGATCAGCCCCTCTACTAGCGGCCTCTTCGAGAATTCGCTGCTCGTCGAGAGTCTTAACGACGCGGTTTTCCATTACAACTTTGCCATCTATGAGGGCAGTCTCTACGTCTGAACCTTCTGCTGAATAGACGAGATTAGATACAGGATTGAAGCTGGGCACCAAATGCGGTTTCCTGAAAGATACCAAGATAAGATCAGCCTTCTTTCCGACTTCTATCGATCCAATCTCAGTTTCAAGCCCTAGGGCTTTTGCTCCGTTGATTGTGGCCATCTCCAAAACAGTTTCTGCTTTCATGACGAGTGGATCGAGCAATCTTGCTTTCTGGAGTAGTGAAGCAGTTTTCATCTCTCGAATCATGTCGTAGGAGTTGTTGCTCGGTGCTCCGTCGCAACCTAAAGAAACATTTACTCCAGTCTTCATCATTTCTGGTACGCTTGCGATGCCTGAAGCCAGTTTCATGTTTGATGAAGGACAGTGAGCAACGGTCGCTCCCTTTTGAGATAAGATTTGCCACTCTTTTTGGGTGAGCCAGACTCCGTGAGCAAATACCACATTGGCTCCAACCAGACCGATGTCGTCCATGAACTCTGCTGGTAGCTTTCCGAACTCCCTGAGAGTGTATCTGATGTCTTCTTGCACCTCACTGAGATGCATGGTGACCCCTGTTCGCAGTCGTTTGGCTCCCTCAGCAATCTGCATGTAGATTTCAGGAGTACAGCCTCCTAGCGAACGTGCCCCGTACCACACTTTGATTCTTCCGTTAGCAGCGTTGTGCCATCGCTTATGGTAGATCTCAACTTCACGCAGACATGTTTCCGCGTCCTCGACCATTCCAGGGTGCATTATGCTCTTTTCAGTCCCATATCCTGGCAGTCCCATTACAGTCTTGGATACAATGCCACGAATCCCTGCTGTTCTGAGGCTTTCGGCGATGCCGTCCAATCCGTAGCGAGAGTGAAGGAGACTCTCTAGGAAAGTTGTTGTACCGGACTTCATCATCTCGAGCATGCATAACTCCGCACTGACCTTGCCATCTTCTGCTTTGAAGTTACCTTGCAAGGGCCAAACGCATTTCTGGAGCCAGTCTATGAGCGATGTATCGTCGGCGCATCCGCGAATCAGCGCTTGCGCCAGATGAACATGCGTATCGATTAGGCCCGGAAGAACAAGCATTCCTTTCGCGTTGATTTCTGATTCCGCTCGACAGGTCCTTTTCATTTCGTCAGCTTTGCCTACGTCTGCAATGCGATCATCTCTCACTACGACGGCTCCGTTCCGTATTACTCGTCGTTGATGATCCATAGTTACGACCGTTCCACCTGAGATGAGAACAGAAGTCAATGTCACGTACCAGCTCTTCACTTCCTAATACTGAATCTGTGAATGATTCTATTCGCAAGCTATATCTATCCTAGCTTTTGGAGGGGCGTGAAGTTGGCTAGATAATCATTAATGGCACCTAGTGTCTTGTTCCGAGTCTAAGGAGGACTCCAATCGGGGACCTAGGACGGCCAGCATATGGGCGAGAATGCTATCGTCAAGATGAGGCAGATAGTGAAAAGCTTCCCAGGCGTCCTCGCAGTGGACGATGTTGACTTTGAGGTAAAGAAAGGTGAGGTGCACGCCCTTCTGGGTGAAAATGGTGCCGGAAAAACAACGCTGATGAATATTCTGTACGGCATTCACAGAGCTGACTCGGGTGAGATTCGGGTTGACGATAGGCTGGTTTCAATCAGATCGCCCAAGGATGCTATTGGTCTCGGAATCGGGATGGTACACCAGAATTTCAGGCTGATCGAGTCTCACACTGTTTGCGAGAACATACTTCTTGGTCTTAGGAAGCTCCCCATGTTTCTGAAGTTCAGAACCGCGGGGGAGCAGATCGAGAAACTATCGAGACAGTACGACCTCCCAGTAGACCCGCGCGCCAGAATCTGGCAGCTATCCATGGGAGAGCGACAGCGGGTGGAAATCCTGAAGATTCTCTACAGGGGAGCTGAGATTCTGATCCTTGACGAACCCACATCGGTTCTCACTCCTCTAGAGACGAAGCACATCTTCGATTTCCTTCGAAAGATGGTCTCTGAAGGCAGGTCTGTGATATTCATCACGCACAAGCTTGATGAGGTCATGGCGGTGAGTGATCGGGTCACCGTATTGAGGGCTGGGAGGGTTGTGGGGACGGTCTCAACCAAAGTCACGACGAAATCAGAGCTGGCCACGATGATGGTGGGACGGAGAGTCCTCTTTGCCTATGAAAAGCGTGGCGTAACTTCTGCGATCCCGATTCTAGAAGTGTTGAACCTTCACGTGTTGAACGACAAGGGTCTGCCCGCATTGAAGGGGGTCTCCTTTACTGTTCATGCGGGTGAAATATTCGGTGTGGCCGGCATTGCCGGCAATGGTCAGAAGGAACTCGTTGAATCAATAACTGGTTTGCGCAAGATATCGTCTGGTCAGATACTAGTCGCCGGAAAGGACACAACCGGCCGATCCGCGAAACACATGATCGAGCGCGGAGTTGCGTATGTCCCGGAGGATCGGATCAAGGTTGGTGCTCCACAGAATCTTTCCATCGCGGAGAATCTGGTATTGCGCACCTACAGGTACGAACCATTTTCGAAAGGACTCCTTCTTCGCAAACATCAAATCGAAACGAAGGCAGAGAAGCTGATCCCGGAATTCAATATCATAACTCCAAGCAAGGAAGCCATAACTAGGACACTATCCGGGGGCAACCTGCAGAAACTGATACTGGCTAGGGAACTCTCGGGGAGGCCGAAGCTCATCGTGGCAATGTATCCTACTCGGGGAGTTGATGTGGGCGCAACAGAATATGTTCGTGGACTTCTTCTCAAGCAACGCGAAATGGGTGCAGGGATACTGCTGATATCCGAGGATCTGGACGAGATCGTAGCCATGAGCGACCGCATCGCAGTCCTTTACGATGGAGAGATTATGGGCGTCTTGCCACCCCGATCCGTGAACATGGAAGAAATAGGCTTGATGATGGGTGGCGCCCTCAGAAAGAGTCTCAACAGCTAGTGGGAGACCTTTATCTGACTTTACCTAGCCTACGATTCGAACGGCGACTCATTCCAAACAGACGACTGAACACAGCTATCTCTGTCTCATCGATACTCTTGGGTTTGGGTAGTACAATCCCCTTGTTCCTAATCGCAGGCGTCGATCCTTTGGCAGCATTTCAACAAGTGTTCAGTGTTTTCACGACAACTCAAGGTATCACGGAATCTGTAACAAGATCAATTCCACTTATCTTGGCAGCGGTGGGACTTTGCTTACCGTTCAGGATGGGATTCTGGAATATTGGTGCTGAAGGTCAATTGTTCATGGGGGCATTCGCTGCTACTCTTATGGTTCTAATGTTCCCGAGCATGCCCAGCATCGTCCTAATCCCGTTGATGATTATCTTCGCCTTTCTTGCTGGTGGAATTTGGGGCGCGATACCAGCGTTTCTGAGAGCCAAACTCGAGGTGAACGAGGTTCTCACGACGTTGATGATGAATTTCATCGCTATCCTATGGGTCGATTTCCTGGTTTATGGTCCTTGGCGAGACCCGCAAGGTTATGGCTTCCCTCTGACTCCACTCTTTCCCGAAGCGGCAAGATTACCACTCCTTCCAAGCACAAGGGTTCATTCTGGGTTGTTGGTAGCTCTTGGGAGCGCAATCCTAGTCTATCTTATCCTCTCATTTACACGGTGGGGCTATGAGATCAAAGTTGCAGGTGAAAGCCAGAGCGCAGCCAGATACGCGGGCATGAGCTACCTGCTGTTAACGCTTCTGACGATGTTTTTCGGCGGGGGTTTCTCGGGACTCGCGGGGATGACGCTTGTCTCGGGGATCGTCTTGAGGCTCAGACACGGAATCTCGCCAGGTTATGGATATATCGCTATCATAATTGCCTGGCTGGCTCGCCTAAACCCGGTAGGTGCTCTCATCGTGGGACTTCTGTTTGGAGGCTTGCTTGTGAGTGGGGATGCTCTGCAGATTGGTCTCGGTCTCGCTTTTTCAACAGTTCTCGTATTTCAAGGCTTGATACTCCTCTTCGTCGTTGGAGCAGACATTCTCACTCAGTACAGAATTCGAATAACGTTTGGATGAATGAAGGCATGTCAACAGTGGACGTAGGATTCGCAGTTTCTCTCCTAGCGCATGCGGTTCAAGCGGGCACACCGCTTCTCCTGGCCACGGTTGGGGAGATCTACTCTGAACGTTCAGGCGTGCTCAACTTAGGTCTTGAGGGAATAATGATTATGGGAGCCCTAACGGGCTTTCTGGTTTCGTTTAGAACTGGAAACGTGGCGTTGGCGGTCTTGGCGGCGGCTCTAGTCGGATCCTTGATCAGTTTCATTCACGCCTTCCTTTCAATAACCCTCAAAGCGAACCAGATAGTCAGCGGTCTAGCCATCTCGATCTTTGGTCTTGGAGTGAGTGGCTTTCTGGGGAGGCCTCTGATAGGTCAGACTGCATCCAAGGTGCAACCGATGCCGATACCCTACTTGCAGGATACACCCATCTTGGGACCCATTTTCTTCAGGGGGGATGTTCTCATCTACGTCTCGATCGTTGTGAGCGTCGTCATGTGGTTCGTCCTCTTCAGAACAAAGTTGGGTTTGAACATTAGGTCAGTTGGTGAGAATCCCAGCATGGCAGACACTTTGGGCGTAAACGTGGACTTAACGCGCTATGCGTGTGTTCTCGTTGGAGGCGCGTTGGGCGGTCTCGGCGGCGCCTATCTGTCGATCGTTTATACGCCACTCTGGATAGAGGGCATGACAGCTGGAAGAGGTTACATTGCTATCGCGCTCACGATATTCGCGATGTGGAATCCACTCAGAGCAATCTTAGGAGCTTACCTGTTCGGCGGCGTGATAGCACTCCAATTTCGACTTCAAGCCGTCGGCATCGGCACAGAAGCACCACAGCTTCTCCTGATGCTTCCATACGTTGTCACAATTGTAACCCTCGTCATCATGTCTTCCGCTGCATTGAAGAAACGCTTAGGTGTGCCCGCCTCACTCGGGATTCCCTACCTGCGAGGCGAATAGCAGGTAAAGAGAGGAATCCTCGATCGTGCCCCTGAATCATTGGAGTTCATGCCAAGCTTTTTCAAGCAACTCAATGCACTATCTGAACCGCTAGGGTGAGAACTCATGGCCGAGAAGGAAACTGAACAAAAGGTCAGTCGGAGACAATTTATCGCAGGGACAATTGGCGGACTCGCAATCGGCGCTGTCGCGGGTTACGCTGGGGGAATAAGCACAGCGCCCGCGGGAGTGACTCGTGAAGTAACTACAACCGCGACCGCAACTGTTGGAGCCCCAGCTAGGCGCATCAAAGCTGGTTTCATTTACGTCGGGCCGGTCGGAGATTTCGGGTGGACGTACGGACATGATCGAGGACGTAAGTATGCTCTGCAAAGAGCTCCTTGGCTGGACACTGTCTACGCTGAGTCTGTCCCAGAGGCTGAAGCAGCTGGTCCGATAGACAAGATGATCGCTGAGGGTGCAGACATCGTGTTCACAACTAGCTTCGGTTTCATGGATCCAACTATTGCTGCAGGAGAAAGACATCCGGACAAGACTTTGATGCATTGCTCTGGATACAAGCGCTCAAGAAATGTCGGTACCTATTTCGCAGAGTTCTATCAGCTCTACTACTTGAATGGGCTTGCTGCAGGAGCTGTGAGCAAGACAGGAAAAATAGGTTACGTGGCCGCGCACCCTATACCTGAAGTCGTCCGGCACATTAACGCCTTCGTTCTTGGCGCCAGAGAAGTCAATCCAAGGATCGAATGCTCAGTAGTCTGGCTCTTCTCTTGGTTTGATCCGGGAAAGACGAGGGATGCAGCGGTCAGTCTGATCGAGTCTCAGAACGCCGATGTCCTTGCATACACCGAGGACTCGCCGACCACACTTCAAGTAGCGCAGGAGTATCAGGATAAGGGCAGGCCTGTTTGGAGCTTCAGCCATTACAGTGACATGACGAACTATGGTCCGAAGGCCCACCTGACAGGACAGGTAGTAGAATGGGGTCTTCTGTACGAATACATCCTCAGCAAACTGTACGCGGGAACTTGGAAGCCTGAAGACCTGTGGGCGAGAGTAGGTGACGGAATAGGCTACAAATGGAAACTACCCGAAGCCAAGAGTACAGCCGAAGCTGTCGAAGGAAGCTTTGAGACTCTTCCGGAGCAGACAGACTTCTACGATAATGTTGTACATTTGGCTCCTCTCAATCCGACTATTCCCAACCAGTACAGAGCACTGATCGTTCGCAGATATGAGGAGATGAAGGAAATGCTCTTCGAGCCTTTCACGGGGCCGATTAAGGACCAAGACGGCAACATGAGGATCGAGACTGGACAAAGGGCAACGCGTGACGACCTCTGGGGCATGAATTGGTTCGTTGAGGGCATAACGACCAGGATACCTCAACCAGGTTAAGGTCACAGAACGACTTCACCAACCTCCCCCCCATTTTTTCGATACCCTGCCCATTTTGTGCGTCAACATACACAGGCGAGAGACTTGTTGCTCGATATTTCCAGCGAGATTTCTTCTTAAGTACGCGAGACAATCGTACCTGACCGGGGAACTGAAACAATGTTCGCGATCGATGGACGAACTCGGCTTCATGACATGACCCGCGCCCTTGTAGATGTAGCGTTGGGACGCCAAAAGGCCGACTTGGTTGTTCGAAATGCGTCTCTGGTCAACGTAAACTCTGGCGAAATTCTCGAAAAACAAGACGTCGCTGTCAAGAAGGATAGAATTGCACTCGTAGGAGACGCCGCACATACCATAGGTCGGGAAACCCAAGTTATCGGAGCAGACGCGAAGTATCTTGTTCCAGGATTCATCGACGCACATGTACACATAGAAAGTGCTATGGTCACCGCGACCCAGTTCGCCCGAGCCATATTGCCTCATGGGACGACCGTAGCTTTCATCGACCCGCACGAGATAGCCAACGTGCTAGGTCTCGATGGGGTAAGATTCTTCCTAGATGAGTCACGAAATCTTCCATTGAAGATCCTGATTACCTTCCCGTCCTGTGTGCCTGCAGCCCCGGACTTCGAAACAACTGGTGCCAGGATTGGCCCAGCAGAAGTGGAGGAAGCAATGAGATGGAGCGGGGTAGTGGCGCTGGGTGAGATGATGAATTATCTAGGTGTCCTTTCAGGCGACCCAAAAGTTCATGGTGAACTTGCTGCCACCCTGAAAGTCGGGCGGATAGTTGAAGGCCACGCAGTCGACTTACTAGACAAAAACCTCGCGGCCTACGCAGCAGCGGGAATAACATCCTGTCATGAATCAACCAAGAAGTTGCATGCTATGCAGAAGCTGCGTTACGGTATGTACGCCATGCTCAGAGAGGGCTCCGCTTGGCGGGATGTGGCTGAGACGATTCGGGCAATCACGGAAGAGAAGCTAGACCCACGGCACGTGTGTTTGGTGACTGATGATCGAGAGCCCAACTCGATATTGCAGGAGGGACATGTTGACCATGTGGCACGCCGAGCCATCGAAGAAGGAATGGACCCAATTGCCGCAATCCAAATGGCATCACTAAACGTTGCAGAGCACTACGAGTGCGCAAGAGAGCTGGGAAGCATCGCACCAGCCCGCTACGCCGACATGCTGATTCTCGACAAGTTGACGAAAGTCGCCGTAAGTACAGTGATAGCGGACGGTCGCGTTGTCGCCCAAAACGGAAAACTGACATTGGAAATACGTCTTCCTCAATATCCGGACTTTGTTCGAAAATCGATGCGGTTGAAAAGCCTACCAACTTCAAGCGACTTGGCCATCAAGACCAAGCTGGATCGAGGCTCTGTAAAGGTTAGAGTCATAGGAGTAATCCCCGCAAGTGCGTACACAAAGTGCGAGGAATCAGAAGCACTCGTGAGGAACAGTCAAGTCTTAGCGAACCCAGACGAAGACATTCTGAAGATAGCGGTCTTGGAGCGACACAAAGGTACAGGAAACACAAGCCTGGGTTTCATCAAGGGATTCCAACTCAAGGAAGGCGCAGTTGCGTCGACTGTAGCCCATGACAGCCACAACTTAGTCGTGGCGGGAACCAACGACCGTGACATGTTAGCTGCCGTCAAAGCGCTTGTTGACTCTCGCGGCGGAATGATAGCGGTGAGAGATGAGAAGATTTTGGCCCAAGTTCCCCTTCCCATCGCAGGTCTCATGTCCGATAAACCGGTGGAGACCGTATCAGAGCAAATTGAACAGCTCAGAGAGGCGTGGGTAAAACTCGGTTGTACTCTTCCATCACCATACATGACGCTGTCCCTAACCACACTCTCAGTCATACCAGAAATTCGAATCACAGACAAGGGATTGCTGGATACAGTACACTTCCAGTTCATCAACCCGGTCATTGAGTAGTCATAGTGAAGCCCCGAGTAGTTAGTGTGCTTCTGACCACCTTCTACGACCAATTATGGAAAACGTCTATCATAGCGCGAACATCATCGCCGAGAGGATACAGTATAGGGCACGTACATCCCGCGTTGTAGTATTCCTCAACTTTTTTGAGGCAATCATCCGCTGTCCCGCTCGCGGTGATTAGTTGGACTAATTTGCCATCGATCAGTTCTTTCGCTTTCTCTAATCCTCCGGGTTTGGCTGGCCAGCCGCCGAGAACGTTCCTGACTTCCTCGATTAAGCTCTCCTTTACACCACTTGCCTTTGCAATGTGTGGCTGTTGCCCCAGATACTGGGCGACTAGGGGTCGGGTGTTATCAATCGCCTTCTCAGCATCTTCATCGAGAGAACACACAACCAATTGGGGCCGGTCAATCTCCTCCCACTCCCTCCCAACCTTCTGCGCACCCTTCTTGAGATGTTCGATGGCTTGGCGGTTGTATTCGGGTGAAACGAGATAGTTGAGAAGAATCCCGTCAGCAATTGCTCCAGTTAGCTCGATCATCTCCCATCCGGTCGCACCGATGAAAATCGGGATGTTGCGTGGGCTGGAGGGGTCGCCATAAACAACGTCCAGACGTATATCCCTGACCTTGACAAACTCACCCTCGAAGGTTACGTTCTCCATCCTGAAGAGGCGTTTGAGAACAGTGACGTACTCACGCATCGCCTTCAGTGGTTTCTTGCGCTCAATCCCAACTTTCCAAGCTAGGGGATCCCACCATGCTCCGATACCAAGTAAGCTCCTACCATTGGACAACTCATCCAACGTTAGGAACGATGCCGCTGTCAAACCAACATTTCGTGTCCAGTTGTTGATTACACCGGTTCCCAATTTGATCCTCTCAGTGACTGCGGCCATTGCCGCTAGGGGTGTGATGGCGTCACGTGCAAGCCGTGACTCTGCATGCCAGACGGCTTCGAAACCTTTCTTTTCAGAGTACTCTGCAAGCTTCAGTTCTTCACGGAGTGGATGCTTATCCTGCAGGTAAAGAGCGAATCTCCTCATGGTTCCAGCAGACCTTGCTATCTAGCCGAAGTACTATCAGTGATCGTGCTATTAGCTTGTAAGAATAGGAGAGAACGTCCGCCGGGATTTCGCAAATGAGTGAAGAGATTGGAAGAGATTTATGAGAAATTCAGCCCGCGATCTCCTAGATCTTTCCTTACTTTCTTGTAGATCTCAAGCCATTCCTTCGTCGGTTTCATCGTCTTTGCATCGTAACATTCGTTGAAAGTCTTTCCTACGGGCGGGTTGTTGAATTTGTCCTCATATTTCTTGACCAACTCTTTGGAGAGCTCATTAGCATCTGCTCTCTTCATACCTGCGCAGGCTTTACCGACTTCCGCATAGAACTTGGACTCAAGACCCGTATACTTGTCCATTTCTTTTGTACCCCTTCCGCATATTCCGGGGCCGAGGCTGACACCCGATACCACAGACAAAGCCACAGCAGCGCCCTCATAGAGGATCATTTCTGTGCATGGGCCGGCTGACGCGAAGCACTCGCTATGGGTGACGATCTTTGTATTCCTGACAATTGCTTGCCCTGCAACGTTGTGACACCAGATGCTGAGTCTATTGCTCTTGTTGTTGTAGTGGATATGTTGGCAATTCAACTCTTGAAAGCTGGCTTGGTTCAGAACCAGGTTTGATAGATGGTGGGCCACGCATGAAACGACGGTTGTCTCAGCTCCTTCTGTGAATCCACCGATCAACTGGTCAGAGTAAGCGAAAATTGGACGTTCACAATCTAGATAGTACTTCACCTTGCTCAAGATGTTGAGTGAGTTCTTCATGGGGTAGATCATGCAGGCTAATCCGGCATCGGTAGGGCGAAAACCGCTGGCTGGGTTATAGCTGGCGATATCAGCAGCAACCCACTCCGATTGACCGCCAATAAGGCAAAGTCCCGGTCGTCCCGCCCGAGCCGCCGCTTGTCTCATCCAACTGGCTTCACGTTGAGCAGCGTGCAATTCTATCGGAGAACGAGTGACTATTCGCCTCCCTTCTATGTCTGTGAGAGAGCCACCACAGAGAATGTCTATCTCAGGTTCCTTGGCGATACTGGTGAGGATATTCAGGTAGTTCTCCGAACTGCACACGCCACCGGCAAGACCGCCTATGACAGTTGGCGGTTTCTTGTCCTCGATGGTTCTAGTGGTTACTTCTCGAGTCTCCCTTCCTGAGCCAACGAGGGTGGTCTCGTGGAGCGTTCTCAGCGCTTCCTTCAGTTCGTCCTCGCTGATCTTGACAATTCTTTCTGTGTCGGTGCAATAAACTCCCAGTTCCAGTATCAGTTCGTATGCAGCCTCGAATACGCTATCCGCCAAATCGTCATCAGAGGGAACAAGGACTTCTGGGTCGCGTTTGATGTCGTATTTGGCAACTAGTTCCTTGAGCTTCGTCGGAAGTAGTTTGGACTCGAACTCACTTTCCTTCACAAGTTGACCAGTCTGGGCGCGATCAACTGCGTCTAACAAAGCGAAAGACCCTAGCCCCATCTCTTCTATCCTCTTTCTATGTCAGAGATTTCACGTGATGCGAATACCGAGATCTTCAAGGTCTTTAGTGACTTTTTCGTAGATGTCAGCCCATTCTTTTATTGGAGTCATGCTTCTTGTATCATAACATTCACTGAAAGTCTTTCCCACTGGTGGGTTGTCGAACTTGTCCTCATACTTCTTGGCCAATTGGTTAGCAAGATCGTTGGCGTCTCCTGTTTTCATGCCTGCACAGGCCCTGCCTGTTTTGGCGAAAAGCCTAGCTTCAAGACCTGTGTAAGTGTCGATTCCTTTCGTCCCCCTTCCGCACACACCAGGCCCTAGGTTCATGCCTGATACTACAGACAAAGCGACAGTAGCCCCCTCATAGAGCAGCATTTCTGTACATGGGGCTGCAGAAGCAAAGCATTCACTGCTAGCGATAATTCTGGTATTTCGAACGAGCGCTTGTCCACCTACGTTATGGCACCAAATGCTTAGCCTGTTGGTCGTGTTCGTGTAGTGTATGTGTTGACAGTTCAACTCTTGAAAGTTTGCCTGATTCAGCACAAGGTTCGCTAAGTGATGAGCCACACTTGAGACAACAGTCTCCTCGGCTCCCCTAGTAAATCCTCCTATGAGTTGATCAGAAAATGCCTGCATGGGTCTTCCACAGTCGAGAAGGTATTTCGTTCTCGCGAGCTGGTTGAAGGTAGTTTTCATGGGATAGATTATGCATGGACATCCACAATCGGAAGAACGAAAACCGCCTTCTGGGTTGAAGCTGGCAATATCAGCAGCAACCCATTCGAATCCTGCACCTATCATGCATAGTCCGGGACGACCAGCCTTAGAGGCCGCTTGTCTCATCCAACTGGCTTCGCGCTGCGCGGCGTGTATTTCTATTGGGGAGTGAGAAAGTATCGGCCGCCCGTCTATGTCGGTAAGAGAGCCGCAACATAGGATGTCTATCTCAGGTTCCATGGCAATACTGGTAAGGATGTTCAGATAATTTTCCGAGGTACAATTTCCCTCCACAGGGCCTGTGATGATTGGAGGTCTCTTGTCTTCGATAGTTCGTGGCCTTAGCTCGCGTCTTTCCCTCCCCGTACCTATGACCGTACTTTCAGGTAAGCACTTCAAAGCTTCCTTCAACTCTTCCTCGCTTATCTTGATAATTCTCCCAGTATCAGTGCAATAGACACCCAAGTCGACCAGGAGTTCATGCGCAGCTTTGAATACGCTATCGGCAAGATCATTGTCCGATGGAACAAGGATCTGTGGGTCGCGCCTTATGTCATACTGCTTGACCAGCTCTTTGAGCTTGGTAGGGAGTAGTTTGGCCTCGAACTCACCCTCATCTACAAGTTGACCAGTCTGGGCGCGATCTACTAGCTCGAGGAGCTTAAACGTCCCTAGAACCATTTGTCCTAGGCGCCCGACATCTTCTTTCCGCAGAACGCTTGAACTTTCATGATGCCGTCGTTGGCGTCTTTCCCGTACCCGTCTGCTCCGATTTCCTTAGCCCATTCTTCGGTTACAGGAGCTCCCCCGACTATGACCATGTACTTATCCCTCAATTTCAGATCCTGAAGGAACCTTACCACTTCTTGTTGCGCGACCATTGTAGTCGACAGTAAGGCCGACAAGCCAATTACGTCTGCTTGTAGTGATTGAGCCTTTTCGACGAATTGTCTTGAGGGAACGTCCTTTCCTAGGTCATGTACTCGAAAACCATTCGCCTTCAAGAGAATCGCCATAATGTTCTTGCCAATGTCATGGATGTCCCCTGCCACCGTTCCGATTACGACTACCCCCGCCTTGCTCGGAACAGCCTTCTCGGGGAGCTTTTTCTCCAGTACGGTAACGGCTCTACTCATGACCTCAGCGGCAATCATCATGTCGGTTAGGTAGCAATCCAATCTTTGGAATTTTTCACCGACTTCTCGTATGCCCTTCGACAATCCCTCTTCGATTGCTTCTGTCGGATCTATGCTGGCATCTATGGCCTCTCTGGCAGCTAATTCGGCTCCCTCAGCATTCCCCTCAAGAACGCAATGCCTCAGTTTCTCAAGTATCTGGTTTTTTCTGTCTTGTTGGCGGGCGAGATCGGACACTATTAGAAAGCCCAGCCCTTGACGTAGAGAGAGCTACTCATTACGTAGGGCGACAACACTTTCAACAGGATTAGGCTCAGTGGGAAGGCCGCTATTAGACCTCCTATCCCTGACGAGATGTAAGCCGGCCAGAACGCATCCCAGGTCAGCCAGCCGAAAACGTACACAAGAAGCAAGTTGTAGTAAAGCAGTTCCAGAAGCGTGGTGGCGAAGACCACAACAATCACGTACACTGCATAGTCTAGCTTACGAATTATTCTGGGATTAGTCTTCATCGCTTTGAATGCCAACCACGGTATCAGAGCTAGCATTGCATCGCTGGTCCCGCTTATGGCACCAAGATGGGGCGCCATACCATAGGAGGGCGCATACAGAACCCCTGAGATCACTCCGCCGATGACAGCCCACGGACCGAACCAGACCCCGAAGGCAGGCATGATGCCATAGGGGAGATAGATGAAAGCAAGTCCTGGAAAAGGCTGAATTACACTAGCGGCGACAGCGGCGACGGTATTGACTGCGGCAACCACCGCAATAAGCGCCAGATGAACTACTCTGAAACCTTTTGGCCTAACTACCTCTTCTCTTCCAGACAACGCGGATCTCATCCTCCAAGATTACGCCGAGCACTTACTAGTAGTATTGACAGTAGATATAAGCTGCGCATGTAATGATAATAGATATAACCGCACGTAATGACAATCCGTAGCCTGTTGAGCAACGTAATTTTCTTGGGTATCGAATCATCGAAGTCTTGAGATGGACGATGGGCATTATCGAGTTCAAGAATTTCTCATGGAAATACGAGTCGTCGACGGACTGGATCTTACGCGATGTGAATCTTAGCGTGGAACAAGGTGAGTTCTTGGCGATAACAGGTCCAAGCGGCTCTGGGAAAACAACACTATGTCAATGCTTGAATGGCATGATTCCTCACTCTCACCCGGGAGTCATAAAGGGAGAGGTGTATGTATCCGGAATCCGAGTCAGGGACGCTACTGTGCGGCAACTTTGCGACCATGTGGCAATGATGTTCCAGGACCCTGAGAGCCAGTTCATCGGAATGTCCGTGGAAGAGGAAATTGTCTTCGGACCAGAAAACCTCAACCTACCGCGCGAGGAGATCGATCGCAGATTGAACTGGGCACTGCGAGTAGTTGGAATGGAGAAGATGCTCTCTAAAGCTCCTTACGAACTCTCAGGAGGCCAGAAACAGCGAGTGGCGATTGCGTCAGCTCTCGTAATGCTACCGAAGATCCTGGTACTTGACGAGCCGACTTCTGAGTTAGACCCCATTGGCAAGAGCGAAGTGTTCTCTGTTGTGTCTGAACTGAGACGAGACCGCAAGATGACTATAATCATGGTTGAGCACGAGACCGAAGAAGTTGCAAAGTATGCAGACCGCGTCGTCCTCCTTGAAGCAGGTAGAATCCTAGCGAGCGGGAACACTGAGGACTTCCTTAGTGATGTGGACCGCCTTGAGGGAACTGGTGTAGAGCCGCCTCAGGTAACTCAGTTCGCTCATCTCCTGAGAAAGGAGGGATTGATCTCTGGCAAGCTACCCATTACGTTGGAAAGCACACGCCAGCAGATTGCCGATGTTGTTCGAAGCAGGAAGAGGGCGCTGATTACTTGATGTCGTCCTCCCATCCAATAGTAAAGGTCGAGGAACTATCCCACACTTTTCCGGACGCCACCAAGGCGCTAGAAGGTGTAAGTCTAGAGATTCATAGAGGCGAGTTTATCGGCATCATTGGACAGAACGGTTCAGGAAAGACCACTCTAGTGAAACACTTTAACGGTCTTCTGAAACCAACCAAAGGTAGAGTTCTCGTCGACTCGATTGATACAAGAGAGAAGACTATCGCAGACTTGTCCACCAAGATCGGATACGTCTTCCAGAACCCCGACCATCAGATCTCGCAGGGGAGCACCGAAGGAGAGTTAGCTTTTGGGCCTCGAAACATTGGGCTATCAGCTGTTGAGATTGAAGCCCGCGTCGAAGAGGCGTTGCGAAGCGTTGGGATCGAGCACTTGGCTAAGCGACACCCGCTTCTGACAAGCAAAGGTGAGAGACAGCTGATTGCTATCGCTTCAGTCCTCACGATGAAGCCTGAGGTTATCATAGTCGATGAACCAACAACAGGTCAAGACAAGAGGCAAAGCCGACAAACAATGAACTTGCTGGGCAATCTGAACAGAGCAGGCCACACCATCATCGTGATCACTCACGACATGTCACTTGTAGCCGAGCATACGAGAAGAGTCTTGGTTTTCCATAAAGGGAGAGTGATTCTCGATGATTCTCCAGGAAAAGTCTTCAGAGAAGTGGACATCCTCCGTGAGACAGGCCTCCGCCCCCCACAGATTACTCGTCTTGCTCAAACGCTTCAAGCCTGTGGCTTCCCTCAGGACATACTCTCTGTGAAGGAAATGTACAATGAATTCAGACACATTATGACAGGTAGCTGATTCTCATGTCGTTCGTAAGAACGTTCATCCACTACATACCTGAAGAATCATTTGTTCACAGACTGGATCCCGCGACGAAAATAATCGTCATGTTCACCCTGAGCATTCAAGCGCTGGCCGTGGCTGAACCAGTTTCTGCTACCGCAGTATTCTCGGTGTCGATGCTTTTCTTCCTAGCCGCGAATCTGCCATTCGGAGTTCTCAGGAGGACCCTTGGCCTATGGATAGGCACTATGATCATAATCTGGCTGGCCTATACATATTCGTATAGTGGTCAGGGCTCCGTGCTTTGGCAATACAGTTGGATACGCTTGACCGACTATTCGGTACTCTTGGCACTCACCGTAATGCTTCGGCTATTCAGCGTTGTTACATTGGCAATGTTGCTATACTGTTCAACAACCCAGCGCGACATCATTACTGGATTTAGAAAACTTGGAGTTCCATACCTCATTACATTCGTGTTCGCGTTAGCGGTCAGGACCTTATCAGTTCTCTATGATGACTACGGTCGAATACGCGAAGCGCAGATGGCACGCGCCCTCGAGATGCAGAAGGGAAGCCTGTTAGATCGCCTGAAGAAACATGTGTACTTGATAGCGCCGCTTATTGTCATAGCATTGAATCGTGTCGAAGCTATGAGTAACTCTATCGAGTCAAGAGCGTTCAAAATCAAGGCCGCCGGCCGGAGGACCTTCTACTACGTAAGCCACATGAGAAGTGTGGACTACTTTATCAGCGGATCTTTGATCGTGGAGACAACAATTTTCATGGTTCTTAGATATCTGTACAATTATTTTACCGTCCCATGGCTGTTGACGGTAGTCGCGTAGCTTCTAGTCTGTTCTCATCTCTTTGATAATCTCGTGGTCACCCACGACGTTACCCCCTCCGCCTTCACATTACACTGCTAACTGAACTCTCCTCGGTGTGCAGTCTGACCTAGCCTAATTCTGCCTAGTCTAGGACCGGGTTCATGACCTTATGTGCGACACAGTCGATCAATCCTCGGTCGGTTATTGCGTATTCCGGGGACAGCCGTTATGGAGAGGAATATCATCTGCATGAAGAGAGAACTGAACTTACAACCAAGCATTTCGTGCAGCGTCGTCTAGTCGTTTCTACCTCTCTGCCATCTATTCGGGCTCTAGTCGGGTACGATCCCGGCTATTGGTAGCATGAGGAACTCTAGGGCCCTGCCCTTGCTGACAACAGTCTTCGCGAACATCGTTACTGAGAGCTTGCTGGACTCTAAATGGGTGTGCCTGTCTATCATGCCTGGGACGATGTAATGATTCGAAGCATCGACGATCTCTGTTCTGTCGCCTCCGTGGTCGGAAACATTGCCTCGGGCTACAATTCTTCAACCGTAGACAGCCACATCCACATTGTAAATCTCATCAGTCAAGACATTTACCAACGTGTCACCTTTAACGATAAGATCAGCCTTCCTCCCGGCCAAACCAGCATTCATCAAGTCAACATCGACAAAGACACTACCGCAAGAATGCCTATCCGAGCACTTAACCGGTCAAATGATGAAAGGAAACCTTCGACATGGATCGACAAGAAGCCCTCAATTGTAAGTCTCCCTCACACACGCCCAAGGAGGCAGACAGCCCACGGGGTGCTAGGATGCAAATGACCTTGCTTGTTCCATTTCCCGTATGAACGGTTTTAAGAGTGAGCTTTCCAAATCTATCTGTTTAAGCGAACGCGAAAGATTTTCGCCTCGAACATGATGGAGTCGCGGCAAGTGCCCGTCGAACATGTCATTGCCTTCAGATTGAACGGAAAGCCTGTGACCGTGAAATGTCCGCCTGCCTACACTCTACTTGAGATCCTCCGCGACAAGCTCCATGTTACTGGTCCGAAGGAAGACTGTGCAAAGGGCGAATGTGGAGCTTGCACTGTCCTTATGAACGGTCAACCCGTCTGCTCATGCCTTGTGCTTGTCTCGCAAGCTCAAGGTTCTGAAATCATTACTTCTGAAGGATTGGTGAAAGACGGAAAGCTGAATTCAGTGCAGGAAGCATTTCTGGAAGAGGGCGCGGTTCAGTGCGGCCATTGCATCCCCGGAATAATCGTATCGGCGACAGCGCTCTTGATGCGTAACCCGAACCCAACAGTTGAGGACATTCGAACAGCTCTCGCTGGAAATCTCTGCAGATGCACAGGCTACACGAAGATCATAGTAGCTGTGCAAGAAGCCGCCAAGAAATGGAGCCATAGGCTCTAATGACGCGGTCGGAGATCGACGTCCTGAATCCTCAGACCCTAGATGAAGCACTCATGCTGCTTCACCAAGATCAGCCAGAACTTAGGATTATCGCGGGAGGTTCAGATGTGATAGTTCAGCTAAGGGATGGAGTCATCAAAACCAAGAAGCTTCTGAACCTACTCCCATTGAAGGAACTTAGATTCATTAGGAAGATTGACGACCGGATTCACACCGGCTCTCTAACAACCTATAGCGACATCGTCCGTTCAGAACTCGTCACCAAGTACGCAAGGCTACTTGCCGACGCTGCGAGACAAATAGGGGCAATACAACTTCAGAACACCGCAACCTTGGGTGGGAACCTAGGCAACGCGTCACCTGCAGGAGACAGTCTACCGCCATTGTACGCCCTCAACGCGGTCGTAGTCACACGAAGCAACTCAGGTAGACGTGAGATCCCGATTGAAGATTTCTTCATAGGATACAGGAAAACCGCATTGAGACCAGATGAGTTGATCGAGGAAGTATACTTTGACGCTCTTAGTGAGAATGATCGCTCAGCATTCTTGAAACTCGGCTTGCGAGAGGCGAATGCTATCTCCATCGTGAATGTGGCTGTTGTACTTCGAGGCAGAAAGCCTGATGACTCTTTCACAAATGTAAGAATCGCGCTGGGAGCTGTGGCGCCAACGATACGACGAGCCAACAAATGTGAGCAGGCATTGCTCAATAAGCGCCTTGATCCCGGAACGATGTGGAAAGCTTCCACTCTTGCTGCAGAGGACACATCCCCGATAGACGACATTAGAGGCTCAGCCGAGTATAGGAAACATGTCGTTACCTCCTTGGTGTACGAAGGCCTCTATGAGGCGGTGGTTGGGAGAGTGAAACCTCACGAGTAGGGGTATTCGTGTCAAAGTCAAGATATTCGGCGCCTCTTCGATGGCTCTAGAGAGCGCAGAACTGACGCTTGAACTGAATGACGATGCGACAACGGAAGATTTGGTGAATTCCATTCCGGCTAAAGACAAGAACTACCTCTACATTGTGCGTGAAGGGATCAGACTGAGTCCTTCCTCGAAACTCAATGATGGAGATGAGATTCTGATAGTTCCACCGATCGCTGGAGGATAGCTGCCTTGACCGAAACAGTTCTGACTGGCAAAGAACTGAGATGGGTAGGGAAATCGATTACCAGAAAGGACGGCGCAGGAAAGGTCACGGGAGAAACCAAGTTCTTCTCTGATATGGTCCTGCCCGACATGCTCTGGGCAAAGGTAGCCCGCAGCAAATGTCCCCACGCACTAATCAAACGGGTCGACACATCCAAAGCTGAAACGGTTCCCGGAGTGGTAACGGTTCTTACACACAAAGACATCCCCGGCCTGAACGCATTTGGTATCATCATCCCCGATCAACCTGTTCTATGCCACGACAAGGTCAGGTATCTGGGAGACGCGATCGCTCTTGTTGCCGCAGAAAATTTGGAAGCTACAGAGAGAGCTGTAGAACTTGTAGAGGTGGACTATGAGCCTCTTCCTGTAGTTTCTGATCCGATAGAAGCCATGAAGCCCGATGCTCCGAAGGTTCACTCGAAAGGTAACATACAGAGGCACGCTACTGTTCGTGTCGGAGACGTTGAAGAGGCGTTCAGAGAAGCCGCGGTGGTCGTCGAGAACACTTTTCGAACTGGTAGGCAGATGCACATGTTCCTTGAGCTCGAAGCTGGTGTAGGGATGCTCGATAGCGAGGGCAACATAGTGCTCTATGTTGGAGGCCAATCGCCCTATAGGGACCAAATGCAGGTCTCGAGAGCACTTGGCATTTCGCTCGAGAGAATTAGAGTCATATCAACGCCCGTAGGGGGAGCGTTCGGTGGCAAGGAAGAGAACACCGTCCAAATTCACCTAGCGCTGCTTGCTATGAAGACGAAACGACCTGTGAAGATGGTTTGGACTCGGGAAGAGTCGGGTGTGGCGGGCATGAAAAGGCACCCAATGAACGTGACCATGAAGACCGGCGCGGATAGGAATGGCAGAATCCTAGGGAACAAAGTCCAGATAATTGCTGACACAGGCGCATATGCTTCGCTGGGACCTACGGTACTCGATGTGGCCATCGAAAACTCCTGTGGTCCATACAGAGTGCCAAACGTCAACATAGACGCGTATCTCGTCTACACAAACAACGGTGTTGCCGGGGCCTTTCGAGGGTTTGGTGCGCCCCAAGTCAACTTTGCTATCGAATCGAATCTAGACATAATCGCCGAAAAACTTGGAATAGATCGTCTGGAGATTCGGAAAAGGAACGCTCTAAGGGAAGGAGACATCGGACCCTTCGGGTACAGAATACTTGGAAGCGTGGGAATATACGAAACGCTCCTGAAAACCGAGAACTCGGACGTCTGGACCCATCGCGAGAAATACAAGGCAACTGCATCGAAGCCTTGGTGTAGGAGAGGAGTTGGGATTGTCACAGCTGTCAAGGGGTTCGGTTTTGGCACTCTGCCAGATTTCGGGGCTGCATCAATTCAGATCACACCTGCAGGCAAATTCGTGGTTGGAGTAAGCTGCCCTGAAATTGGGCAGGGCGCCCTCACAGCTTACTCTCAGATTGCGGCCGAGGCATTGCGTTGTGACGTAGCTGACATTTACATGGCATCGGCTGATTCGCGACTGGCGCCAGATACCGGAACATCCTCCGCATCAATGGCTCTAGTTAGGGGTGGCAACGCAATACTAGCCGCTACCTCCAAAATGGTTAACCTGCTGCTCGAGACTGCCGCAAACATTCTTGGCGAACCCAAGGAGCATCTGGTACTCGGGGAGTCGTGTGCTGCCTCACGGAAGAACACAAAGAAATCTTTGACTTATGCTGAGATTGCACAGACGTTGCATCAGAGTGGTTCCGAGACACGGGTCATCGCCGGCTTCAATGTCCCGCGTGTGGACAAGCCAGTCGAGGGTAGCATTGAGATTCCGCACTGGTCATACATGTACGCCAGCGCCGTGGCCTTAGTTGAGGTCAATACCTTGACAGGCACAGTGAAGGTGCTCAAATTCTTCCTGTCTCCCGAATCAGGCAAGATCATTAACCCACAGTCTTACATGGGTCAGTGTGAAGGCGCGATCGTGCAAGGACTCGGTTTCGCTCTGACCGAGGAGGCACAAATCGACAACGGGGTAATAAGGACAAATAATTTCACAACTTACATAATCCCCACAATATGCGACACTCCTGAGATTCAAGTCGACCCGGTCGAAACTTACGAGAAGATCGGCCCCTTCGGCGCGAAAGGACTCGGAGAGATCGGAATAATTCCTGTCGGCTCAGCCATAGCCAACGCCATCTATGATGCCACTGGAGCACGCATCTTTACACTCCCTGCAACACCGGAACGTGTGTATTGGGCCATCAAAGAAAAAATTGGGATAGAAGTAAATGAGCGCAAAGGTCAAGGTTAGGTTGTTCCATGAGCTGAGAGCAATAGTGGGAGAAACTGAGATAGAACTCGAAGCCGACACCCTGAACGACGTCATCCAATGGCTAATCAACAAAGACAATCTGGTCAGAGACCTGCTCTTCGACTCGCAAGACAGACTTCGAGGCTACGCCTTGTTCTACGTGAATAATGCCGTTCAGAAACCGCCCGATCTCTCTCGGAAACTAAATGACGGGGACCTAGTGCTATTGGTTCCTCCAGCGGCCGGTGGGTAGGAGCAATTGCGTAGGTTCGATATGTACGTACCAGCGAACCTCAATGACCTCCTCCAGTACTTAGAGACGCATCAAAACGGTGTTCACCTGATAGCGAATGGAAGCGACCTACTCAATCGAATTCGACGCAAACAGATCAATGCGAAAGTTCTAGTTGACCTCTCCGGGCTCTCCGAATTCAACTATGTGAAAGAGGAAGATGGCAAGATGAGAATAGGTGCACTCACCACCATTTCGGATATCGTCGCATCTCCAGTCATCGACTCACGCTACCAAGTTTTCCGGGAAGTTGCAGTGAGATTTGGTGGACCGTCCATCGTCAATGTGGCCACGATTGGTGGGAACATCTGCGCGGCCTCCTCATCCGAAGATCTGCTGCCCGTTCTGCTGGTTCTTGATGCCCAAGTGCGGTTGAAGAGCAAAGTTGGAGAACGGATTCTACGTCTTGAAGACTTCCTCATAGCCAAGAGAACAATTGATCTCAAACCGAACGAGATCTTGGTTGAGACTATGTTTCGAGAACTTGATGAAGACTCAACCTGTGCTTTCGAGAAGATTGGCATGAGGAACTCGCTGATAATCGCCTTTGTAAACTGCGCCATCTACTTGAAACTTGACAAGAACATCAAGCGTACTGAACAGATTCGGATTGCTTTCAATCGGGTTGCTGGCAAGATACCGGAACGCGCGAGACAGACGGAAGATGCCCTGCGCGGGAAAATCCTCAATGAAAGCGCTGTGAAAGACTCTCTGTCCGTCCTAAAGAATGAGCTGCAGCTTAACTCAGATTTCAGAGTCTCGAAAGAATATCGTACAGACGTGGCCTGCGTTCTGTTCAAACGCGCATTGACCAGATGTTTCGAGAAATTGATGGGAGAGAAAATCCTTGTCTAGACATCTTCTCACATTCAATGTAAACAGCAAAGATCATGCGCTAGTCGTGGAATCCCACGAACGACTCTTAGATGTGCTTCGCGATCGCCTTGGTCTTAAGGGAACGAAGGAAGGATGCAGCACTGGTGATTGCGGAATATGCGCAGTCATAATGGACGGTAAGCTAGTCAACTCGTGCTTGATTCTCGCCATCCAGGCACGAAACAAGAGAATTACAAGTATCGAAGGCATCGGCACAACGGAAAACCTCCACCCACTTCAACGCGCATTGATGAAATGGAATGCATCACAATGTGGCTTCTGCATCCCAGCCATGATCTTGGCCGCTAAGACTCTGCTCGATAAGAATCCTTCCCCCACTGACGAAGATATCAGGAGTGCGATGAGCGGAATTCTATGTCGCTGTACGGGCTACGTTAAGATAGTTGAAGCAGTCAGAACAGCAGGTTTGGACATGAGGAAGTAGTACCCATGGTAGATGATCAAGCAACCATAGAAGAACTCACCGGAGCCAAACAATTACTGGTAGTGGGAAAGAGAATCGAGCGAGTAGACTCGCTCGACAAAGTCCTAGGGAAACCAATCTACACGATGGACATCGTACCTGAAAACTCGCTCTACGTGAAAGTCGTCAGATCCAAGTACGCCCACGCGCTCCTCAAGAAGGTAGATGTCTCGGAGGCAAGCAAGTATCAAGGTGTGTTCGCGGTTGTTACTGCTGGCGATATTCCGGGCATCAATGAGTCTACCGCGCTACTTCCTGACAAACCGCTACTCGCAAGTGACAGAATCAGATTCGTAGGTGAACCGATCGCCGCGATCGCATCCTATGATCCATCGATAGCGGAAGAAGCTGTCGACTTGATCAAGATTGATTATGAGCCGCTCCCTAGAGTCTTCTCTGCTCTCGAGGCGTTGCAACAGCACGCACCTAGGATCCACCCTGAAGGCAATATCGCTAAACATCTGAAAGTTCGGAAAGGGAATATAGAAAGAGGCTTCAGGGAGGCAGATCTCATCGTTGAGGGCACATATAAGACCCAGTTCCAAGAGCCCGTTCCATTAGAACCTGAAGCGGGCTTCGTGATCCCTGAACCAGACGGTTCGGTTACATGCGTAGGCTCTATTCAGAGCCCCTTCCACGTGCAAACCGGTATTGCTAAGATCTTGTCGCTGCGCCCAGAGCAAGTTCGAGTCATACAAGCTGCTACCGGGGGAGCATTCGGTCCGAAATCGGATGAGATCCCGGTCGATGTCCTAGGCATAGCTGCGCTTGTTGCCGTGAAAACGCACAAGCCTGCCACTCTGGTGTATACTCGCGAAGAATCCATGGTGGGGCACACGAAACGTCATCCCTTTGTTACGACATTGAAAGCTGGAGTCAAGAAGAACGGTAAGTTGACTGCATGGGAGGCGACATTGATCGCTGACACAGGCGCTTACGCGTCCCTCGGACCGCTCGTTGTTATCCGTGCATGCTTCCACGCAACAGGTCCATACATCATACCGCACGTCAAGACCGACGCCTACTGCGTCTACACAAACAACACTATGGCGGGATCTTTCAGAGGCTTCGGAGCTCCTCAGGCCCATTTCGCGGCCGAGTCGCACATGGATGTGATCGCTAAGAAACTTGGAATGGATCCATTGGATTTGCGTTTGCTGAACATTCTGAGACCAGGCGCACTAACGGCGACTAGTCAACTAGTTGATGATTCCTGCGGCCTAGAAGAATGTGTAAGGAGAGCAGCAAAGGAAGCAGACTGGTATCGGAGACGGGAAGAGCTCTCTAAGATGAAGGGGACGAAAAGGCGGGGCCTAGGCATCGCGATCATGTACCATGGAAACAGCCTCGGCCCAGAGGGGAATGATTTCGCCTCGGTAAACATGCAGATCGAGAGGGACGGAACTGTAAGGTTCAGAACCGGCCTCACCGAGTACGGGACAGGCGCACCATCCGGATTGATTCAAATCGCAGCAGAAAAGATGCACTTGCCGATCAGCTATTTCAAGCTGGAACCTCCTGACACAGACTACTGCACGGACACTGGACCCACCGTCGCCTCAAGAACAATAACGATAGGAGGACGCGCTACGCAAATGGTTGCTGGAAACCTCCATCAAAAACTCAAAGAGATCGCAGCGAGAATTCTCGGATGCCCCCCAAATGAAGTTGAATCTGAGAATGCTACATATCATCCGAGGATGAATCCGAAGCAGCGGGTGTCGTACCAGGATGTCGTCCAATCAGCATACAAGCATGGAATCCTACTAATGGAAGATGGGACCTTTACGGCGCCTAGATGCGAATATGACCCTGAGACAAGTCAGGGAAGCACGTATCTGCAGTATACCTACGGCGCAGTAACAGCCGAAGTTGAAATTGACACCGAAACTGGTCAAGTGCAGGTTCTGAGAATGATAACAGCGTACGATGTTGGAAGGGCCATCAATCCGTTATCGTTGGAAGGGCAGATTGAAGGAGGAACCGTGCAAGGACTGGGTTATGCGATCATGGAAGAACTCATCCACAAGGACGGCCTAGTACTCAACTCCAACCTTGCAGACTACTACATTCCCACCTCCCTCGACATACCCGAAATCAAGACCATAATCATTGAATATCCCGGTCCCCTGGGACCATACGGCGCAAAGGCAATGGGAGAACCACCAATAGTTCTTCCAGCACCAGCCATTGTAAACGCGATAGACCACGCTATCGGAGTTAGACTCAAAGAGATACCAGCAACACCTGATCGTGTTCTCCTCGCCCTCAAGAGAAAACTTGAGAAGGAAGAGAAAGCTTACCGCTGTGCGTGAGCTTGGAACATATTCCCATCGCATCATCCGAAGACCTTCTTGACGAAGCACAAAGACTCATTAAGGCGTCGGTTCCCTTTGGTTGGGTAACGATAATCGGCCAAGAAGGATCGAGTGCACGCCACCTAGGCTCATCAATGTTGGTATCCCTCGACGGGAGGATCATAGGAACCTTGGGAGGGGCGACCGCTGAACTTCAGCTCATAGAACAAGCGGTACAAGCGATAAAGGAGGGAAAACCTAGAACCGTCAGAGTGCCCCTGCCGGTCTGCGCGGGTGTCATTACCTGTTTCATCAACATCTTCCAGCCACCCGAAACGGTCATCTTGGTAGGCGCGGGACATGTCGCCCAACCCATGGCCAGACTGGCAAAAATGCTGGGTTTCAGAGTTGTCGTGATGGACGATAGACCAGACTACCCGACCCGAGAAAGATTCCCAGAAGCCGATCAGCTGATCGTCGATGATTGGGAAAAAGCTCTAAGTGAACTACGAATCGACGAGAACTCCTACATCATAATTCTGACGTACGCTGGCGAGTACGATGAGCTAGCGTTGAGGAAGGTTATCGAATCAAAAGCAGCGTATATAGGAATGATTTCCAGCAAATCCAAGGCAAAGGCAGTCTTGGCAAAAATGCGCCGTGATGGGATAGCTGACGAACTGCTTCGGCGAGTGATAACACCCATAGGCTTGAACATTGGAGCCGAAACTCCTGCTGAAATAGCAGTCAGCACAATGGCTCAAATAATCATGCGCAGAAGAAAGGCAACTGGCCTACCTATGTCGATTACCGAGAGGGAAATCGCAAGAACCACATGAGCCCACTCGTGTCATGTGCTCTCAGACGCGGGATTCTGCATATCTATCGGCCTTGCGCGCTAGGTGCGAATTCCTCGTAGGATCAAAAACTAGGACTCCTTTGCTAATTCGGAGAGCGTTCAAGCTCAAGAAATCTTGGCGGTATCGATTCGCTGAGAAATATCGCCCTTGCTTTGAAGAACCTTACACCGTTCCTCCAAGCCTCCTTGGCATGGACACGAAATATCGCGGGATTTTCATCTCTTCTTAGACATACATTCTTGGTCTCTTCAACGTATGTAGACAGATGAACACATTGACGCCATATCGGTAGTATCGCATACCTGAGGATGGAATGGATTTTCTTTCGTGAAGTTCCGTGGTAAAGGATGTTTGGTGGGACAGCGACTTCTTGAGCTGTCCTAGCTGGAATTGTGTGACCGTAAAGCGCCCATATCTTACCCTTGACTGTTTCAAAGCGCTTCTTCTCGCTCGTTTGTTGAAGCTCAAGTATGTCATCCAACGTCACCCAACTCCAATCTTTCTGTTTTCTGATGGCTGAGAGCAACCTGTCAAGCGAAACGAATTCCTCAGCGTCGAGACTTAGCCCTAGTAGACTGTAATTGTGTCTGAGCAGATAGGAGAGATGCTTACTCGCTCCCTGCACCAACTCAAGGAGGTATCTAGCCCTTGATTCGCACCGTCGAGAAAAGGACATAGAAGTTTCTAGCTACTACGGGAATAGTAGCTTCCGCGAACTCGTAATGTCCCTGGGCGAATTACAAGCAGATATTCTAGGCGTCCTCCAAAAGCTTGGGAAAGCCTCTGCGAGAGACGTACTGAAGGAACTTGGTGAGAAGAGGCAGTTGGCCTACACGACCGTGAGCACCGTTCTTGACAGATTGTATCGGAAGGGTTTGGTGAGAAGATCAAGAATGCTTGGTCGCGGGGGCGTCAAGTACGTTTACACTTACGCACCCACTGTCGACGCGAGAGCTAGCCTCGTACAGAGAGCGTTAAGTAGGCTAGTAAGCGCATTTGGACCATCCATCGTACCTACAATATATGATAGTCTCGAGCAAATCTCCAAAGAAGAAATTACGGATCTGAAAAGAAAAGTTGCGAGAGCACGCAGGTAAGCCACTTGACTTTGGGATTACTGTGGGGCGCATACTTCGGTAGCCTTCCAACGATCGTATCCATTGCGCTTCCACTCATCAGCATTGTATTACTCTACGCATTTTCAGAAAAACCACTAGCCCCCATGCGCGTTCATGGAACCTCGGTCTCATGCTGCTATCGTCAATTGTTCTATGGCTATTCATCGCTACAAGCCTCGTTCTCTGTTACGCCTTTTCAGAACTCTACGAATATCAACTGGCTTATGGTGTCCGAGCAGTTTTCGGACGTGCAATCCTCATATCGACTGCAAGTGGAATTCCGCTTTCACTGTCTCTGTGCCGGGCCTCGCCGAGAGTGATGCTCAGCAAAGTGAAGGATCTGCATGCTCCCGAAGCCGATGTTGAGAAAACGTTCCATCAGCTTTCACAGCAGATGGGACTTCCCTCCGCGGAACTTCAGCTCTTCAAGACCCATATCCCTGTTTCTTTCGCCATTGAGACTGACAAGCCGATCGTTGTCATGTCCGAGAGCCTTCTCTCCCTCTTGAGGAAAGACGAGATTGAGGCGGTCATGGCACATGAGTTGGCTCATATCAGGAACTCCGACACGGGGTTGAAGGCGATGGTTACGGCCTACAAGATGGTACTACCACACGACCCAGTCATTAGACTAGTCGAGGCTGCTTTTCACAGAGAACGAGAAATGGTGGCTGACCGAAAGGCGGCTAGGGCAACTGGGAAACCGCTCTCGTTGGCATCTGCGTTACTAAAAATCTACGAAGCATTCCCAAGAAGCAAGCTGGCGTCCTATGGGACGCTATCGATTCTTGGGGCCGGTTCCACACTAATGAACCGCCACCCAACGATACGTCACCGCATCAGCCAATTAATCCACGTAGCGGAGACTTACCATTAGGCAAAGTTCGATCGAGATTCTTTCTTCTTCTACTTCTTGGTCTCACTTTGCTCTTTCTTCTGTTGAGTAAGATCTTGAATGCTGGTTATGCCGAGTGGCGGGAATCCCATTGAAACACCAGCGATGGGGGTATTTGTTGGAACCAGCATCAGTGTGCCCTTACTTTGAAGCCCCAGTTCGTAGAGGATGTTCATCCATCGAAGCTCCAACGCTCGGATATTCTTCTGGTAGAGATCGGCGGCCTCAACCATCTTTTGAGCTGCTTCGTATTCGGCCATAGCTAGAGTGACTCTCGCTCTACGTTCCCGTTCCGCCTGAGCCTGACGCGACATAGCTTCTTGGAGCAATGAGGGAATCGCTATGTCCTTGATCTCGACTGAATTTACCTTGATTCCCCAGTGCTCCGTCTTCTCATCGATTATGTTTCGCGCCTCGACTCCTACCTTCTCACGTTCCATCAGTACCTCATCCAACGTTACTTTCCCGATGACTTCTCTAAGTGTCGTCTGAGCAGCTAGAGTAGTTGCGTCAAGATACCTCTCCACGTTTAGAATTACCTTTTCCACATCAACGGCCTGAAAAAACATTATCGCATCAACATTGACGGGTACATTATCTTTCGTTAGTGTCTGCTCAGTTCTGAACGGAACAGTCTGTACGCGCATGGACACAACGTTAGGAATGCGGTCGACGAACGGAATTATGTAGAAGAGACCGGGCCCCTTCATACCAGTATAACGTCCCAAACGAAGGACCGGAGCCCGTTCCCATTCTTTGATAACTCTGATTCCAGATGTGACAATCATAACGATGAATAGAAGAAGAATTATTCCGACAATGAATTCCGGAGTGATGAAATCCTCTAAGGCCACTAATTCATCCTTCAGTTCTGGGTTTGTCTCGGCTTCACTCTTAAGATTAGTCCCTCTCTGCCCACTACCTCCACAGACGCTCCCTGCTTCACGTGACCTCCAAGTGACTCAGCCCTCCAGATCTGGGCTTCCACCCTAATCTCGCCTCGTGGTTCAAGCGGGGAAATTGCTGTGCCGACCTTGCCCAGTAACTGTTCAGGGCCGACCTTCACTTTCATGCGCCTTGCCTGAGCTACCTTGTAGACCACTAAACCAAAGATTCCCGACATGACGAGAGCCACAGCGATAAGCGTCTGCCTTGCTGACTCCACAGCCTTGACTGAAAGCAACTCCCAACCGGGCAGGGGGAACGCCAAGAAGCTACCTAGAATTATCATACCGATACCTGCCAAGGCAAAGACACCATGGTGGGTCTTGATCTCGATCAAAGTGAGGATAGTGCCAAGTATGAACAGGAGAGCTGCGGCTATGCTGATTCCAATGATTCCGAATCCTACCAGCGCAAGGAAAAACATGAACCCGCCCGCAATCTCTAGGCCGTAACCTGGTGTCTTGAACCCGATTATTATCGCATATAGGCCCACGATGAACAACACAGATGAGATGAGAGGATTCGATAAGAACTCTAGTAGTCTAATGGTTATTCCAGGATCGTAATTGTATTTGGCTGCTTGCGAAATGCCGGAAAAATCATGACTTTTTGCGTAGGCGAAACCGCTAACGGAACTACTCGGAACCAGCCTCCAAACAGAGGTCCCCACCTCGGTTCTGGAAAGAATTAGGGTGTAAGGTTCGAGTTGGAACAGCAGACTCTGCAGGTTATCTGCGACAAACTCGATAACATGAAGCCTTAGGGCTTCTTCCGGACCAAGGTTGATATTCTGAGTTACGAATTCCTGCGCAACCGTTTCATTTCGGTTGTGCAACCGCGCGTTGTCGCGCATTAGTCCTGAAAGAGCGTTAACGTATTTCGATTGATTCAGGACTTCACCGGTCGACAACACCGGTTGGGCGGAACCAATTGTGGTTCCCGATGCCATGACAGCGATATGAGCTGCTATCAGAATGTAGGTGCCGCCGCTCCAAGCTGTTGCACCAGAGGGGGCTACCCAGACGATGACGGGGATAGGCGAATTATTGAAGCGATTCATAATATCCATGACAGAATCAAGCTCGCCTCCGGGAGTGTTAAGTTCATAAACCACGAGCCTTGCGCCTCCTGCTTCAGCCTCTTGAATGGAACGCGTGACCAGCTCGGTAGTGGGGTCAGCGATCTCGGAATCTATGCGAACAACTAGGACACTACCCTGAGCCGCGCAAGAGGTGGGTTGCAAACCGATTGCTAACCCGAGAACCAAGACCACTACTAGGAAGATCGATTTCATGTTGCTTTGGCGTCTCGGATCTGTTAGAAAAATGGACTCCTTAAAAGACTGTGCCCTCAGTGGAGGCGGCATAAGCGTAGTTTCTGTGTAGCCTTTCCTCCTAGTTTGCTGAGCGAAAACCTTAGGCGGCTCTCAGCCAATCATCCAGGAATCCGTGAACGGCTCTTTGAAGCTCACAGATGCGAAGACTCAACACATGCTGCTATCACTCATTGGAAAGCACTTTCCGGTGGAAGTCTGGAAATCAAGATCACCATTCAGGACATTGATCCACACAATCCTATCACAGAACACAAATGACCGAAATAGTGAGGCTGCGATGAAGAAGCTTAGCCAACGCTACAGAATTAACCCCGAGGCCCTCTCGAAGGCACATGTTAGGGATTTGATGAAGTGCATTCGTTCCGCGGGATTGTACACATTGAAGGCGCCGAGGATCAAGGAGATTTCGAGAATCATCCTCGAACGATATCATGGACGACTGTCACCCATCTTAGAACTCCCCTACGAGCAAGCCAAACAAGAATTGACTGCGCTACCAGGAGTTGGACCAAAGACAGCAGATATCCTGCTTGCCTTCATTGCAGAACATCCCGTAATCCCGGTCGACACACATATCGCACGAGTCTCAAAGCGACTGGGAATTGCACCGCGAAAGGCGAGTTACGAAAAGGTTCGCGCTAGCTTGGAGGCCCTAATACCTCCTCGCGATAGACTGCAACTGCACCTTTCCATAATCGCATTCGGTCGAGAAATCTGCAGAGCACCGAGACCTCTCTGCCGCATCTGTCCGCTCAACATCGCGTGTCCGAGCAGTTCAGTATAGGGGGAGAACTGGAGCAATCATCTTCAACAACTCTTTTTAGTCGAGTCCTTCCCACGAGTGTCGGGTGCTTTCTGAGTGCCAACAGAAATCGCAGATGACGACATACCGTTCTTTGCCGAGGTGACAGCAGGCGGGCGGATAACAATACCTGAGGAAATTCGGAAGATCTTCGAAATCAAGGATGGCGACGCAGTATTCTGTAGACTGAAGATCATACATAAGAAGAAGAACGGAAATCCCAAGGAAACTAGGCAGTCTACTTCTTAACTGGTGACGTTGATAGGAGCGTACGCCCAAGGGCCGTAAGCTTCACTCTGAGTCTGCCTCGTTTTCCGCGTTCAACCTCGATGAGTCCGAGCGCTTCAAGCCCTCGACCATCTTCAGAACCTCTGATATGATAACTCAGGAGAGGTTTCCCGTAATTTGACAGTTCACTTAGCTTCTCGAGACTCTCGACATCCCCTCCGGCCCTTTCGATCGCCCGCAGGATCTCCATCTTGGGTTCCGTTATCGCTTGAGTGTAGCTGAACTTCATTACAGGCAAGACCACGAGTTGATCGTCCATCACGTCGAAAGCCTTGATGCCATGCACAAACGCTGCCGTTACACCGGCACATGTCAGGTGCTTGCTGGCGGAACCGACATTGATCAGGAAGTCTTGGAAATTCTCAGATTCCTTGCCAACAATCTGTCCCACGGTTTCGAGCATGGTTGGGATGGCCGAGTCCTTCACCTGCACTACATCCACATCCAGCTTTAGCGTGTCCCTGAGTCTTCCCGATAGTTGGTTACCCTGACCCGTGTAGTCCGTTGGCGAGATGAGGCTTAGTTTGTGGGCGGGGAAATTTCTCAAACCCACGAGGACAGCGTCCTCGTTGCCCCCCAGAACGGCTATCTGCAGCGTTTTCAGCGGCATACTTCTTGGCTTCCGTTCACAAATAATTAAACCCTTGCAAATGCGGTTTACCTACCTGTCGGGGCTAGTTTCGTCCATCATGGGCAAGTTTACCAACAAAGAGAGTAGGGCAAGAATAAGGTAGCTTTCAAGCCGACAGAGCAGCACAAGGATCACATACCCAGCACGACAATGGGGCAATTCCCGCAGGATGCTATCCTCGTCTCGTCTTCGATTCGTGGGCTTCAGGAGACGCCTCAACGTGCCAGCTTACCAGGCAGCTATTATGCAGAGAACAATCACGGAAAGGTGAAAGATGTCTTGACCGCGTTCAAAAGGCGATAAAGAGCCTACGCCGCAGCCTCCTCCTCAGCCTTGCTCGTTTCGCCCGCTATCTTCATCTTGACCTTCTTGCGCTTCTTCGGCAACTCGATTCACCTCCTCCAATCTAGTCAGTATTCTAATCCCGCTTCACTCAGAGTGTTGCATGCGTTTCATTTAAACTGGTTTGGAGAAAGTTCTACTTTTCCAACATGTGTCCCCGAGGATTAAGACTCCTCAAAATTGGTTATTCGAAGTTGGACTAATGGGGGAAGTCGTACGACATAGAAGTCTCAATATGTTGATCTGCAATACGCCGCCATAGCAGGGACGCTTGGAAATGCAAGAAGTCGTACCCTGCCGCTCGACCCTCTGCACAATGGTGCCGCAGCGCCTAGGCAAGCCTGTCATCTACATGAGAGCCAACGTCTTTCTTTCTACTAGGGAGCGAAGCTCTCCCTGCTATCGAAGCTCTCTTTTAGTGGCCTCTGTCCGGTCGAGTCTAGAGGCGCCCACCGAATGTAGCTTCCATTACGAAATGACCACAGCTCACTGTGTAATCCTTACAAATCTCCTCATACAAAAGGCCGCAACCTCAAGAAAGAGGAGAGGTTGTCAAACATTTACGCGAAGCAGCTGTCATTCACCGCTTCCCTCCTCTTCTCATCGCCCCTCTACATCGCTGTATTCCTAATGCGCTTCAGCTTCGGCCTCGTCCTCTTCGCACTCCCGATTTATCTTCCGAAACAGGAATTGTCTAACTTTGTGGTTGGCTTGATTGCAGCCGCTTATCCGGTCGCTGAAACAATATCAGGACCGGGGATCGGAATATTGGCCGATCGATTCGGAAGAAGGAGATGGATCTACATCGGCCTTACAATCTCAACCATGGCGCTGTTTGCGTTCACACTGAACAATGAAGTTTGGTACCTCATTGTGATACATGCCATACAAGGTGTGGCAGCGGCGATGATTATCGTCAGCTCTCTGGCAATGGTAACAGATGTGAGCACGGTCTCCAGTCGTGGCCGCGAAATGGGTGTCTATGATTTTTCAAACCTAGGTGGCTACGTCGCTGGCATCTTGATGGCCGGTCTCCTGGCTCGAACTAACTCTTTGGTTGCATCGTTCTATCTCGGGTCAGCCCTAGTAGGCATCGCGGCCGTCTTCGCCTATTTCAAAATCAAGCAGGAGCCCCAACGCAAGCATCCCGCATTATCTCCGCTTGTAACAATACGCTTTCTTCTCAGGAACAGGCATGCGGCTGCGATGTTTCCAATATGGTTATGCGTGACGACCTTCGTTGGAACGGGGTTAACGTTTGGACCCAGGATAGGTCCTTCACCCCTGCTTACAAGTTTCTTCCTTAGCGGAATAGTCTTGATTCTAGCGTTGACTCAACCTTTCTTCGGTCACCTTTCCGACAAATATGGGAGGGAGAGATTGATGATGCTTGGAATGCTTTCTCTCATTGGTTTGTTTGCGACAGTCATCGCAATGTTGAGGGGTGGACTGAAGTTCGTCCTTGTGGCGCCTTTCCTCGCTGTCTTCGGGGTGGGAAGTTTCGCTTTCGCCCCGGCCGCTCTTGCAACTCTGGGCGATTTCGCCCCGGAGGGAGGACGTGGAACCACCATGGGAGTGTACAGCGTCGTGATAAGTTTGGGAACAGTCATTGGTCCCCTGCTCGGCGGCTACCTGCTTGATCGATACGGTCTGTCGAGTCTCTTCTATGTAGGGTTACTCATCCTCATTACCGCACTGGCTCTGGCCATCGCGATAGCGAGACCTAACTTGAGGAACCTAGCGTCAAATTCAACAAGTCATTGACGATAGAAGACGCTAGAAGCTCGCTCATCAAGTGAATTCATGCCTACTGTTGTCCTGAGGGATGAGTGTGTGTTATCACATCCATTTTCGTCAACACGCCTATGGCCTTTCCATTTCGAGTCACAACGACCGCATTGTGTCCCCTGTGAGTCGCTTGTATAGTTCGGACACGTCCGCATCTGCCTCAATTGTGGGTAGGGGAGCGTCCATGACTTCTTGGACGGGCTGACTCAACGAGACCTCTCTCGTGAGAAGACGCCTCATGATGGTGTCGTCATGAACAGTGCTGAGAAGATGATCGTCTTTAAGAACCGGCAGTTGGGATATATCATATCTCTGCATCAGTTCGACTGCTCTTGTGAGCGCATCGTTAAGAGAAACGGATATTATGGCCGGAACAGCGTCAGGCTTTGCTTTCAGAATACTCTCTACGGCGATCTTCCGCTCCTTCTCCGCCTCTATGTATCCTGATTCAAGCATCCATTCGTCGGAGTATATCTTGCTGAGATAGTTCCGACCCGTGTCAGGTAAGATGACAACAACCACATCGTCTTCCGAAAGTTTCTTGGCAACTTGAAGAGCCGCGAGCATGGCTGAACCTGATGAACCCCCAACTAGTACACCCTCCTCCCTGGCCAAACGTCTAGCCATCAGAAACGAGTCCTTGTCGCTTACACTGATGACTTCATCCACACAATCCAGAACAAGGGTTCAGGGCATGAAATCCTCTCCGATTCCTTCGACATTGTAGGGGTGAATCGGCAACACTCTCCCGTAGAATCGTAGTTAAAGAATCCAGCCTTCCGGGTCAACGTCTACAACCTTCACTTCTGGTTTCTTCTCCTTGAGATACTTACCCAATCCTGTGATTGTTCCTCCAGTCCCCATTCCAGCAACGATCACATCCACCTTTCCTTCAGTCTGCCTCCAGATTTCAGGCCCAGTAGTCATAATGGATCAGAGGGTTGTTCGGGTTTGTGTATTGATCGAGCATGCACGCACTGGACGTTTCGGGTGCTATTCGACGTGCAACTTGGTAATAGTTCTCCGGCGAGTCGGGTAGAACGTTCGTTGGCGTTATGACAACGCGTCCTCCTAGAGCGCGAAGAAGCCTACGTTTCTCCTCGCTCATCTTGTCAGGCATAGTGAATAACGCCCTATACCCTCTCACCGCTGCGGCGAGGAGGAGCCCCATGCCTGTGTTCCCTGAAGTAGGCTCCACAATGGTCCCGCCAGGCTTCAGGAATCCCTTTCTTTCCGCGTCATCAATCATCGCAACCCCAATGCGATCCTTCACGCTTCCGCCTGGGTTAAGAAATTCAAGCTTAGCTAGGACAAGGCAACGCAATCCATTGGTAACCTTGTTTACCATCACCAAGGGAGTGTTACCTATCACATCAAGTATGTTCTCGTCATAGCCCAAAGCCTGCCATCACTTAGGTCCGCATTCGGCAGCATAGCTTGCACAATCAATAAATTTGGCCGCCCCATCCTTCGCCTGCATGGAAGCAGTCTTCCTAGTACAGCCTTGGATTCAAACACGCACCGCAATGGACTGCTGCACGCTCTGCTATCAGGAAAGAGACAACAAGAACCATGTAGAATGCAAACGAGCTCATCTGGGCGCTTACAACTCGCTATTGGCTTTGCTTAAGCTAGAGAAGAGTCCAGAATTCGAAGAAGCTCTGAAAGGGCTCGAGGAGGCAAAAGGGAGATGTCTTTCGACACCTAAACCTGATGGACACTGTCACGGGAAATCGCAGGAAGCCTTGCTCCATACCCTACAACTCTACGACAAAATATTGGACGATTACAAGAAAAGGCTTCCAAGCAGATCCTCACCGACACCTCGCATGTAGAATTGTTCCGCTAGGTCAGAACGTAGTCACACGCATTGATTGTCAGATTTCCAATTTGGCGAGTTGCCCAATGCGACCGCCTGATGCCTTCGATATGTGTCTTGGTCGACTTGAGTGGTGGAGATGAATTGAGAATGGAGCGACGAGGCTTTTCGACGTGCCAAGGAAGAGGACAAGCCCGTATTGCTCGATATAAGTGCCGTCTGGTGTCATTGGTGTCATCAACTAGACGAGGATACTTACTCCGTCCCGGACATTGCTGAGTACATCGAATCACATTTTGCCCCAATTCGTGTTGACACTGATAAGCGGCCTGACATCGACCGCCGCTACAACATGGGTGGATGACCCACAACTGCTTTCCTCACGCCTGACGGGCAAGTGATTGGTGGGGGAACCTACATCCCTCCGAACCAGATGGGACAGGTGCTGCGTGACGTTCTAGGGCTTTGGCAGAAATCGCGAGGAAAGACGATGCCTGAGATCCCGACACAGGAACATGACAGCATACCCACCGGGCCACTGTCGAGCACTATTACAGACGAAGTGTTAGGAGAAATCGCGAACAGCTTCGAGCCGATCTGTGGAGGTTTCGGTTCTCAACCAAAGTTCCTAGGCCCGAGGCCCATGAACTAGCCTTGATGAGATACCATTACAGTGGAAACCGTGAGTTCTTGCGAATAGTGACGGTGACTCTGCATAATGTCGGTAAGGGCGGCCTCTATGATAGAGAGATGGGAGGATTCTTCAGATACTCAACAGTCAGGGATTGGAGCATTCCTCACTTCGAGAAGATGAGCGAGGACAACGCCAAGTGGTTACAGCTGTACCTACACGCCTATCAGTTGACGGAGGACTCATTCTACGCCTCAAAAGCGAGAGGCATCATTGAATACGTAAACACATGGCTCAGCGATCTACAGAACGGCTGCTTCATCACATCTCTGGGCTACCCGCTCACAGAACAACCTACCGCCTACATCTGTGTCGACAGAGTTTGCACTCCGCCAATAGTCGAACCAAAACAGATTCCAGACGAAATTAGCCGACTTGTCACTAACCAAGTTAGGCGTTGAGCGTTAAGTCCTTAACCTCGAGTTTCTTCCTGATTTCAGCCATCTCTTCTGGACGTAGATACTTCCTCGCAGTAAACCCGGCGCTGTCATTTTCGGTGCGGGGGATTATGTGAACATGAACGTGGGGAATTAGCTGGTTCGCAGCCGCTCCGTCATTTATGGAAATATGCGATGCAGTGGCGCCAATCCTAGATGTTATGACTGTATTTAGGGCGTGAACGCGAACGTAAAGGCCACAGAAATCCTTCTGCGACATCTCCTTAACGCGCTCAAAGTGCTGCTTAGGCATCACGAGGACGTGCCCAATTGAAATGGGATATTTGTCAAGAATAGCGATGAATTTCTCATCCTCATAGATTACATGGGAAGCCGCATTCCTCTCGACGATGTCACAGAAAATACAGTTCAATTGCGACTTCTCTTCTTGTGCTATTTTGGACAGCTTGAACTAGGCGGACGGCCAGTTTAACGATTTTGATACCTCCCGGGGTTGGCGAAGGCAACTCGGGTGGGAAATCGGAATATTCGACTTATTCCACTAAATCCCGTTCTCTTTTTCCACCCTAGGCAGTGCTTTTACCATCCTGAAGGCTCAATTGAAAACACTGGAAGATGAAGAGACCTGCTCACAAATTGGGTTCCGGAAGCATCCCCAAGTGGGACCTTGCCAAAAGACGAAAAAGGAACCGAAGCCGTAGGTGTGTGATATATGGGGGTATTGCGATATCTGAGCCCTTGGTCAACTTAGAGAGTCTGTCAGATGGTGAGCTGCTAGACCTGGCTGTCCCCACCGAGGCATCGAACAGACGAGTACTCGTCATGTGGCTATACTTGAGGGAACGCTCGCAGACCCCATTGGAAGAATTCGATCGTCTCCTGACTTCCTTGGCTGAAAAGGAATTGGAAAGACGAGCCAGTCTAAAGAAAACCTGATCTGCTGATGATAAGAAGCAAGAACAAAGGCGACCAAATTTCCGGAAAAGTGTATGTAAGATAGTCTCCTGTCCTATCCCCCTATAAATTCGGGTTACAGAACACGGAAAACCCTGCGATTCAACTATAGCGACGGGACACCAGAATGCCGAATGATTCGGCTGATTTGTCAAGCCTTTCGGATGGTGAGTTACTGGATCTTGCGGTGCCCTCTGATTCGCTTAGCAGACGCGTACTTGTTATGTGGCTGTACCTGAAGGAGGGCAAATACCCCGAGATGACATTGCAGGAATTCGATCTATCAGTCACGTCTGCCGCCGAAAAAGAATTGCAGAAACGAGCAATCTCTAAGGCAGCGGGTACCTAGCTACATGCTTTCTGCGCTATCGCGCAAGCCTCTCACGAATCGCAGATAATCCACCTTTCTGACGCTGCAGTCTCTGTTTGTCTATCAGCAATTCGTTCTCGTTGTATTGCAGATCAGCCATCTTGCGTACGGCGATGAGTCTCCGAGCTCTGCCTGCGTAATCCTTCTCGAAAATCTCCGAATATCCGTTGTACAGTTCTACCAAACCCTGAACCTCCTCATTCGAATGAAGACCGGGATTGAAGACCCCCAATACTGTGAATCCCCAGTTTTGCAGTCGAGGCAATATGTCCGTCACCCATTTCCGCGTTGTTAGCAACTTATGAGTGAGAAGAATATCTGAAAGCACGTCCAAGCATACTCGTCCTCCCGTTTCGGCGTGATCCTTGACGACTTTCACAAGCTCAATGTTGAGTGCAGTCAGGTTCTGGATCCCCGTCGGCACCGGGATAAAGTTCTTCTCTGCACCTGCCGTGGCGCGAGGATTACAGACAAGCACCGTTAGATTCCGACCGAACCTGGAAGCTGCACTTTGAGCGAAGCCGGTATCAGAAGTTAGCAGGAAGCACGGGACTCTCTTCCTAACGCCTGACTGCAGGAACTGCTCGACGACAACATTCCGCTCATCGCAGGCCAGTGATCCAAGCAGGAGGCCGTATTTTCTCGGTATTCCAGTGGCGACCAAATCATCAAGCCCTGTAAACACTCCTAGCGCGGGCCCAGAGATTATTGGCTGGAGAGAACTGTAGGCAAACGTCAGAACTGCAGCTGCAACCAGGGCAAGACCTAGCTGGATCAAGGATACCTGCGCGAGAACCGCCGAAACAGCGACGACAGGCAGCACTCCAACAATCGAGGCAACAACGTAGGCAGGCCCCTTCCACTTCGAAGCGAGAACTGCTATCAAATAGCCAGCAAAGGCCCATAGAGCGATGAGCACATAGACTCGAAAATCTCCGATAGCGACGCCCAAGGAAGCATAGTAATCAGTTAGACTAGGTGTGTTGAACACCTCAACATTTGGAATGAAAGCCTCGAAGCGCCAAGGCTCCGGAATAGCCTTAAACGTCGCATTAGCAGCCGGGAAAGGAATCAGCAGGAGCCCAGCCTGCATCACGCCCTTAGTCCAACCCATGAGGAAGAGTGTAATTCCCGACAGAGCTCCTATCTTGAATGCGTTCTGCCTAGCGTGGTGAAGTCCCGCGAGGATCACAGGAGCAATCGCGAGAGAGGAGAGAGAGGGAACCAAGAAAGCCAGCACCCAACTAGCCCCCACAAGCGCGGTCTCAAGCCAATTCGTGGTAAGAGCCATCATGATCAGAAAGACGACAACAAATGTCAAACCCATGAATGGCCCTTGGTAGAAAGCCGCGAAAACTGAGAGTAGTAACGCTAACAGCAACGCAAGCGAAGGGAACTCAAGCGCCAAAGCACCTAGAACTAAGCTCAGAATAATTGCGAGATAGAGTGGATAGAAGGGAAAGAGCTCCAGAAGGAAAAACGAGACTATTGCTGCAGCTCCAAAAGTTGCGATTCGGCTCACAGAGAATTTCATCGCCCTAAAACACAACCTGTCCGACGTAAGTCCCGGCTCTCAATATATAAAGCAGTGCACGAACTCGGTGTAACCTTGGCAACCTACGTGTTGCCTTTTCGCAACGACAGCTGAGCAGAAATTGCACCATCATCGTTGTGTGTCTTCACGAAAAGCTTGACCAAGCATCAAACGAAGCGCTTATTGCAGCATTCCGACGGTTCCTCGAACTGCGATAGGATATGTCTGGATCTGGAGCCGTGAAGTCTGCTCTTGAAGCGGAAGCTAGCGCACGTTCCTTTCTCACTGCTCGATTTCCGTATGCGTTCGCTTATGTTCACAAGATTTCCTACAGAAGAGCAGACCGTCTTTGGGAAGTTCACGGCTCATATCGACTCCCAGAATGGCTTTACCTGAAGAGGTTCTTAGTTGAAGTTGATGCTGACACAGGAAACATAATGGGGTTCGAATTGTAGAAAGGGATTTTTGGACAGAGTCTACGAGGAATGTACTTTCACTTAACTCTCTTCCTTATTCCCCACTGGGTTACTTATCTTTCATGAGTAGCGTTGCCGCTGAGACCTACACTCTTGAAGACACTGGGCAGCGAAGCCCGGTTGAGAATTCTATTGGTTCTAGCCCGGAATCGTGGTGAAGATTTAACTATCTACAAGATTGCGAAATTCAGCGGGTTAGATAGGAAAGTTATCCGGAAACATTTGGGCAGGCTACTTGCAGCAAACCTTGTACATATGAAAAATTACGGCCCTATCTCCGCATACAGGATAAACACTGATAACGGTCCTATTCAACGCCTCATAGACCTATTCAACGAAGCACGCCTACTCGCACAAGCCCCTCTCCAACTACACTGGTACGATATCCGCGCATGAAGATCAAAAATCAGCTATCCGGTTACTCTTTGAAGTTTGACGCACCCATCGAAATGACTAGCCCAGTCATAAACCAAGGCTTCACATTGCGAGCGCCTGGGTAACAAAAGCGTCTACTAGAACCAAGTCCAGCAACTGCGTGAACTTGGCTTTCAGTTCAGGTGCCAATTCCAAGCCTGGCGACACAAGTTTCGGCCCAATTCCAACGATTACTACCTCATCTGGTAGCCTACCTGTCGCACGCCCGATCTTGAGCGTTGTCAGGAGATCTATCTCATGCAGGCTAATCATCCGTGGCCCGCTTGTATCGATGATCTCACCGAGTCCCCATCCTTGAATCGAGCCATGGACCGCGCCGGATTCCGTGGCATCAACAATCACCACTTTGCTGAAGTCTTCAACAGCCTCCAAGAGTTCAAGACCACGAATCCCAAGCTCAAAGACTCTGACATGAGCGGGTAGAGGGAACTCCCTCGGGGCTCGCAATACATGAACTCCCACTTCCTCATCAGACAGGAGAGCGTTGCCAACCCCGACTACGGCAACTCGATCTTTCTCATGTTCTGTACTCAAGTCCTTTGTCTCTTTCAGAGTCAAAACTTCAATTCCCGCGGAGGTATGTACAGGACTCGAATATGATTACTTCTCCGCGAAGAAAATACCACTATGTACGAAGCCTCGCCCAAGAATCCGAATCTCAATCCAGATGAGAGATCGCGATCCAGAGAGGGGAAACGTGAGCCATTACTATTGTAAGTAGAACAAACACGTGAATGTTATCTACTCAATGAATTCATGCTGCGCGGAGACCCCATTCCGGTTCGCGGTGGTTGCTTGCCCTGTTAACAGAGTTAAGGGACACAGCTGTATCGGTGGCAACCGTTCTTTTATACAATGCCGGCAAGATGAAGGGGCGCTCTGGATGTACCATCCTCGAGGGAGCTATCGAGAAATTCGTCAACAACCCTACGAATCGTCATAATTCGTCCGCCTTGGATGGGTTCTGCGCGGGAGTGTTGGGTTGGTCTATTTGCGGATTCTCAGCCCTTTACGGAATAGATCCGCGTTGTGCCCTGAACGCTATGCGAGGAAGAGGCGCCCCGGCTCTCTTCCGCAACCTAGCGGAAACGATAGCTACCCGCGGTTTCCGTAAACCATTCAGCCTGAATTCCCCCATCTCTGTTGTATGGAGCCTCTCGAAGAAATGCAACCTTCGTTGCGCACACTGTTACCAAGACGCTGAGCGCTCTTCCCCGCAAGAGATGGACGTCGAGGAGCAACTTCAGGTCGCCGATGAACTTGCTGAGAGCGGAGTGTCGCTAATCGTTCTCTCTGGTGGCGAACCACTTCTTAATCGTGGAATATTCGCTCTCATCCGGCGATTCTCAGAACGCGGCATGGCGATTGCCCTAGATTCGAACGGAACTCTGATAGACACTTCTATGGCTGGTCGACTGAGAGAAGCAGGAATCAACTCCGTCCAGATAAGCATAGATTCCATTTCCCGTGCCCGTCATGATGAATTCAGAGGCATGAGCGGAGCATTCGAAAGAGCTCGTGAAGCCGTCAAGAAATGTTCGAGAGCGGGAATATTCACCACGGTCGCGACGACAGTAACTCAGCGAAACTCGGATGAAGTAGAGCAACTCGTGGACCTAGCAAGAAAATGGGGAGCACGACGAATTTCGATTTTTGACTTGATTCCAGCTGGCAGAGGACTAGGCATAGTGGATGAGGCACTCTGTAAACGGGAAAGAATTAGCTTGATGAGATTTGCCGCGGAGAGATCTCGCCACGGAGATATAGAGGTGGTCTTGGAGCTTCCACAACTGACACCTTACACATTTGCTGAAGACGATTCCGGAGCAAATACGGAAGAGCAAGAGACCGATGCGTTCTCGGTTGAAAAATTCACAGTGACATCATATTTCAATATGGCAGGTCCCGGTGCTGTCTACAGATCTGTTGCCACCTATCTAGGTGGTTGCCCAGCAGGCCGTCTCTATTGTAACATCCAACCCAATGGTGATGTCACGCCCTGCATGTTCATGCCCACATATCCTGTCGCAGGAAACTTGCGGGCCAACAGGTTCCGAGAAATATGGGACGATGCACCTGCGTTTCGGATGCTTCGAGAGAGAGAATTCCTAAAAGGTCGATGCAATGGATGCGTATTCAGGTTGCTGTGCGGAGGTTGCAGAGCAAAGGCTGCCGCATATTTTGGTGACTACTTGCAAGAAGACCCTACATGCCCGTTAATAGAAAGCAAGCTACAGTAAGAACTTTTGGACCCAAACAATATATTATTTATTTTCAAAACTTTGATATTTACACCCTCACTGGTCACCTTGAGGACCATGTGGAATGAATTCCTCGCCGTGCTTCTCCTAGGCGCGATTGGGGCTGTGATGGGAATTGGCATGCTCGCCGTTCCCTTGATCTTTGCGCCGAGGAAACCTAATCCCGTGAAGTCTGAACCTTTCGAATGCGGTCAGATTCCGGTGGGGGAAGCTAGGGTTCGCGTCGTTATGCGCTATTATCCATACCTTCTCATGTTCGTTGTATTTGATATCATGTCCATCTTTCTGTACGCTTGGGCGGTCGCCTACAGGCAATACGTAGCAGCAGCCTCTGTACCAATCTTGATGTTTATCGGAATTCTGGTTCTAGCTCTTGTCCACGGCTTGTCGCTGGCAGGGAGGAAGGAATTCTGGTAGACATACACCCGGTTGGCGGCGCCTACGTTGGCGAATTAGGCCGAGTCCTGAGAAGAGTAGCTGAAAAGGGTCCACTGCGGTATGTGATAAACTGGGGAGCTCTCTACTCCCTATGGCCAGTTCATCTCATGACAGCCTGCTGCGGGGCGGAGGTCGGAGCAGTAACAGATCCAAGGTTTGATGTAGAAAGATTCGGCGTCTTGCAAGCATTCGGATCTCTTAGGCAATGCGATCTGCTACTCGTGGAAGGAACAGTAACGCGAAAAATGGCACCTAGATTGAAACGAGTATATGACCAGATGCCCGAGCCGAAATATGTTATCGCAATGGGCGCATGCGCTATAACAGGAGGCCTATTCTTTGATTCCTACAACGTTCTACCGGGGATAGATTCGGTTCTCCCTGTAGATGTCTATGTCCCAGGTTGTCCACCTCGACCGGAATCGGTAGTGCAGGCCATTATCATGCTTCAGGAGAAAATTCGGCGATCATAGGTTGCGTTTGTAACTTGTCAGCGTCTGAGCAAGATCAGGAGATCGCGAAACGAATTGCCGAGCGATTCCCAGAGAATAAGGTAGAGGTCCCAAGCAAGAACAGGATCGATGTCGATGTTTCAGTCCAGACTCTCACGACGCTGGCAACCTACTTGAGGGATATCGAGGGTTTCGATCACGTCACCTCGGTAGCGGGAACCGACTATCCCGACAAGAACTTAATGACGATAATCTACCATCTCAGCACGTATGCCAAACCTGAAAACCGCAGGCTCATACTCTCGGTCTCGGCAAGCCTCCCCCGACAAGATCTCACGGTGCCATCTCTTGTTTCTATTTGGCCAAGCGCCGAGAATCATGAACGTGAAACACATGAGATGCTAGGCATCACGTTTCAAGGGCATCCTAACAGCAATCTGCTTCTTCTGCCTGAAGACTGGGCAGACATACCACCCCTAAGAAAAGATTTCAAGCTTCGAGGTCGATGACTTGTCCGAACTTACAATCAGTGTAGGACCGCAGCACCCAGGATCTGGGCATTTCCGACTGATAATCAATGTCGACGGCGACAGGATAACTAAGGCGACGCCGGACCCAGGGTATGTGCATAGGGGAGTGGAGAAACAAGCTGAGTACAGGGAATATCTCCAGAACATCCCGTTGCTAGAGCGGCCTGTAATCTCGGACTCCAACGGAAGCGTCTATGCCTACGTCCTAGCTGTCGAGACACTTGCGGGCTTGATGGTTCCTGAGAGAGGACAGTACATCCGTGTCTTGATGGCTGAACTGAACAGAATGATGAGTCATCTATACTGGCTGGCCATCTACGGTATCTTCCTAGGTCACTCGACGATGTTCATGTGGCCGTTTGGAGACCGAGAGGCCATTATCGATCTCGCTCAAAGAGTTGCAGGAACCAGACTCACTTACTCCTTCTTCGTTCCTGGTGGCGTAAGGAACGATCTGCCTGACGGTTTCAAGGACGAAACTCTTCGCGCCTTCGAATTTCTTGAAAAAAGACTGGAGGAATACGAGGCAATATTCGTCAAGAATCCCATATTCGCTCAGAGGACTAGAGGTGTCGGCATTTTATCCCGAAACGATGCCACGAGGCTAGGCGTCGTGGGCCCTACCCTGAGAGGTTCGGGAATCGATTCTGACACGAGGAAAGATGAACCCTACGATGTATACGATAAGCTCGAATTTGAAGTTCCGAGCTTCCCCGATGGGGATTGCTATTCGCGCGTTCTTGTCCGCCTCGAAGAGATCAAGCAGAGCATGAGAATCGTAAGACAAGCAGTCAAGTCGATTCCCGAAGGACCATTCCGATTGAGACTTCCTTCCGTCATGAGACCTCCAGCCGGCAGCGTCTACGCACGAACTGAAGCAGCCCGAGGCGCATATGCCTACTTCATCAGAAGTGAGGGAGAGAAGACACCTTATCGACTGAAAATTAGCTCTCCCTCCTTCAGAAACCTGCCGGCTTTTGGATTCCTCATGAAGGAGGCGCACTTGGCTGACATGCCCACAATCTATTGGAGCCTTGACTACTGGCCATTGGAGGCTGACAGGTAGGGATACTCATTGCAGGTCTCAACCGCGCTCCTCACGGACCTTTTTCGGATGCTGATTTTCCCTGGCTTGAGCTTCGCACTTACTTTCGTTCTTCTGATGGTTTGGTACGAGAGGAAGTTGTTGGCAAAGGTTCAAGTCCGTGTCGGGCCACTGTATGCCGGGCGATTTGAGGGAATCCTTCAGCCCCTGGCAGATTTCGTGAAACTGCTTTTCAAAGAACTGATAATCCCTAAGCAGGCTGATAGACCTCTCTTCATGCTCGCACCAACTTTCATGATGGCCCTTTCGGTTTCATTGCTAGCGTTAATTCCCCTCAGTCCCACTTACATGATCGCGGACTCAGATGTTGGGATATTGATCATAATCGCCCTACTCTCGCTTTCACCATTGGCAATAACCATTGCGGCATGGGCAAGCAACAACAAGTACTCGCTCATTGGCGGATTGAGGGCATTGCACCAGATGACATCCTACGCCATTCCCCTATCACTCTCCATCCTCGGCGTCGTAGTCATCTCCGGTTCTTTCAGCTTGTTGTCTATCGTCGAAAGCCAGAGGAATTCTTGGTTTCTACTATTGCAGCCATTAGGGGCCTTGGTATTCTTCCTAGGGGCACTGGCAGAGCTTGAGAGAGTACCCTTCGATGTTCCTGAAGCCGAGACAGAAATCGTGATGGGTTGGGAAACCGAATACTCCGGAATAAATTATGGGATAATCATGACAGCGGCCTACGTCAAGTTCTATGCGCTAGCCGTCCTCTTCACAGTACTGTTCCTGGGAGGATGGCTTGGACCAGAAATCGTCGCGCCTCCGATCTGGACGATCGTCAAGAGCATTCTGGTGGTCACGTTGATGATGATTCCGCGCGGAGTCTACCCTCGGGTAAGAATAGACCAGATGCTCAGATTCGGCTGGGCCTGGCTTTTGCCTCTATCGCTCGTCAATCTAATCATGAGTCTGGCCGTGGTGGCTTTGCTGAAATAGGAGTTAGTGAATCCTCGTTGAGTAAAGCTTGGTCTCATGTCTCTGCGATCTGGTCAGGTTTCAAACACGTCTTCAAGAGAAGGATGACGTTGCGTTATCCGGAATCGAGGCTAGGACTACCACCGGGCTACCGTGGCCTCAAAGCCGGATACAAGGGACGCCACATCCTCGACATGGAAAAGTGCACGGGCTGCTCACTCTGCGCAGTCATGTGCAAGAACATAGCAAGCGCCATCAACATGGTGACAGTCGAAGGTCCCTTTCCCAAGAACAGGAAAGCAATCTTTCCTCAAGTCGATTATGGACTTTGCGTGTTTTGCGGATTCTGCGTAGACGCCTGTGTTTTCGGCGCGTTGATAATGAGTACTGATTACGAACTGTCTTCCTATGACAAACCATCACTCATTTACGAACCTAAGCTTCTCGCTTCCCCCTCAGCTGCACCTGGCAATGCGACTTTTGTGGTTACCAAGAGTGAAGCATATCATCAGCATATCTCCCCACATTTGCCGCCTCAGAAGACCGAACGTTGACTACAACCGACTAAGACTCACACTCAATCTGTGATGCGCAACTAGCGCTAGTTAGATCCGTATTTCCTTCGCTAGACTTTCGCGCACTAGTAGTACTGTCGTCTAGATTTCCAATTATGAGAAACATGAGAAGTCTTGGATGGTCATTTCCTATTTGGCGTTCGTATGACTTCCGCGAAACGCGACTTCATGAAAGCCGCGGTTGCTCTAGGTGCCACAGTCTATACCGTCTTCGCAGCTGATATTGGTGATGTGTTTTCGCAGGCGACAATAGAAGATTTTCACACCATATGATTCCGAGGCTGATGCCGGTTGTTCCATATCTTTGTTGCAGGCGGCACGTCCGCACGTCATCGATGCGACTACTGGCTTTAGGCTCTCAGTCGATTTCAATCCAGACCTCATGATTCCTGAAGGAGATTCAGCGATCACCTATTGCTGTCCACTGCACGCGCCAGAGTTACACTAACTCTGGCTGATGTCCTCCGAGCGTTCGTTGCTGAGCTTGACAATCATTGGCGACTCGCTGATCTCCTCCGAAGAGCTATGCGTGACGAATTCCCGCGACTTCGACAGACCTGTGAGCTGCCGCTCTAGCAGGGGCTAGTAATTTCTTAGAGTATCTATTGGTCGTCCACCGGAGTTGTAGATGTCGAGTGCGATCGCGAGCTTGCCTTGCAATGTGTGAGTGCCGCAGCTGAAGCATGGGTCGTATGGTCTGATGACCATCTCAATCTGGTTGAGGATCCCTTCATCGTATTTGCCTCCTTTGATGAGGTCTCGGGCCGTTTTCTTCACAGCAATGTTCATTGCAGCGTTGTTCTGCACGGTCGCCACAACTAGGTTAAGGTCCTTTACGATACCCTTCTCGTCAGTCTCATAGTCATGAATCAGAGTTCCCCTCGAAGCCTCCACGGACCCGATTCCTCGAGCGGCTCTTGGAGTTACTGGGGCTCTGATATCCATGCTCACAATGTCCGGGTCCTCCAGCAATTCGAGTAGCCTCTCAGTGCAGTAGACCAGCTCTATGAGCCTAGCCCAGTGGAACAGCAGGGTGGCCTGAGCGGGTCGACCGAACTGACCCCTGAATTCCTCAAGTTCCTTCTGCGCCAAAGGCGTCGGAATCTTGTCAACGACATTGATTCGAGCTAGCGCGTTGACTCTGTAGACTCCTACGGGATTCTCTAGGTCCATAGTCATCTTGCCTGCTTTCTTGGAGTATGGAAACTTCAGATAGCTCCAAGGCTCGACCAGTTCAGCTATATGGTCAAGGTAGTTCTCAACCGAGAAGTCCTCATACGATCCGTCAGGTTGCATCATTCTAAGTTTGCCGTCGTAGAGGCTTAGGCCTCCATCTTCCATCACAGTGCCCAGGAATCCCGTGTTGAAGACAGCTAGACGCTTCACCAAGTCGATGTACTTAGGGAAGACCTCCTCCTTGGCAAACTTCATTGAGAAGAGAGCGAAGTCATGCATCTCCTTGGCCATACTCTTCACTTCTTGGATCTCCTCCTTCTTCAGCGGTCTGCTCCAACCTCCTGGAACCGCCGCTGCCGGATGTATTGCCTTTCCAGAAAGTAGCTGAGCTATTCGCGTACCTAGGTGTCTGACGTGAACGACTCTCTTGGCCACGTCTGGGTTTGCTTTGATGACTCCGAAGACGTTCCTGTCCTTGTAGTCAGCTGTTGGACCGAGGACAAAGTCCGGGCCTGAGAGGATCCAGAAATGGAGGATTCTGTCCGACGCCATCTCTGCCATGTATACGAGTTCCCTTATCTTTCGTGCTGCGTTGGGGATCTTGACGCCGAAGACCGCATCGGTTGCTTTCGCTGAGGCGAGGTGATGGGCCCAAGGGCAGACGCCGCATATCCGAGGCGTTATGCGGGGTAGTTCTTCCACCATTCGTCCAACGCAGAACTTCTCGAACCCTCTTAGTTCTACGACATGCATCTTTGCGTCTGCGACGTTTCCTTGGTCGTCTAGCTGTATCGCTACCTTTGCGTGTCCCTCGATTCGAGTGACAGGTTCTATTACGATCTCTCTTGCCATCTTCATCACCTCGGTCTCAATCTCGCTTTGGCCCCAACGAATCTGTTGAAGCTGGCAGGCCTGTCAAGCATGGCCTTCACGTCTACGCCTATAGTCGAAAGGGCTCCCATCATGTCAACCATCTGGCTTGCCCCCGCTCGTATGGGACCGAAGCACCCTTCGCAGGGCATACCGGCCGCGATGCATCTTGGAATCTTCGGGCCGCCCCATCCCCCTCCATGACAGCCGGTTCTCGTTGCAGGTCCTATGCAGAAGTAGCCCTGTTCTAGGAGGCACCTCTCTCTGTCTGGGGCGGGGAGCTCGAGCGTTCGTTTCAACACTGTCCCCGGTGCCACGGCCTTCTTCTCTCTTTTGAGAGGGCAATCTTCACAGACAGCCTTCTCCTCCATTACGAACGACCTGTTTTCGAGCAACGCATTGAGAGCCTGTACCATTACTCCGGGTTCCGTCGGGCACCCTGGGAGGTACGCATCGACTTTCACAATCTCGTCCACCGCGTAGACCCGATCCAAGAGGGCCGGAATCTTCTCAGAAGGAAGCACGCTCTTAACGGTACTTCGCATGCTTTCATGAACCGTTTTCAGCATATCCTCACGTGTGAACATGTTAGCCAGGGATGGAACACCCCCCCAACAAGCGCAGGCCCCGTTCGCTATCAGAACCTTGCACTTCGCTCGCAACTCCTGAAGCACTTCCTTGTTCTCTTCCGTTCGTACACATCCACTGACCATTCCCATGTCTGCTTCTGGGAGTTCAATTTTGGTACCCTCGCCGGTCTGTCCGTAGTACTTGTGATCCATCACGACGGGAGAGTGAACAAACTCCACCTTGGGAAGGATTTCGAGAATGGCGTCGCCTATGTCCAACAGCGTCATCTCGCAGCCTGCGCAGGTTCCGAGCCACTCGTCGATGATTCTGGCACCCACCATTTTCCACCGAAGCGTATTCTCAGAACTTGGTACTTATCTCATCTCTCGTTATAGTCTATAGAGAAGTTCAGAGAGGTCTATAGAGCAGCTTAGTCATGATAAAGTTCAGTATTGCTTCTTCAGGGTTCCCCCGTGCGACATGCAGAGTGAGTTGAGTGAGGTCCACGTGTTGGACGAATGTGAACTCCCGGATCACGTGAGCAAGCGTGTCGTGGTGCTAGGAGTAGGTAACAACCTTTTCGGTGATGATGGCTTTGGTCCCGCAACAGTTCAGCTTATCCTCAGAACGTCACAAGTTCCAAGCGACGTATGCATTCTTGATGTTGGAACAGCTGTCATGCCGATCTTGCTGGACATCCTATTGAGCGATTTGAACCCCAAACGACTGATCATATTGGACACAGTCGACCTAGGAAGAAAACCGGGCGAGTTGGTCGAGGTGCCAGTTGAGCAACTACCGCAAACTAGAGGACACTTGCTCTCTTTCCACACTTTCTCTGCTAGGGAGATACTTCAGGAACTGAAAGACCGAAAGAGTGTGGAAGTGATCATTCTAGCATGCCAAGCAGAGAATGTCCCCTCCGAGATAGAAGAGCGCCTTTCCAAACCTGTTAAGGATGCAGTCAGCAAAGCAGCTAAGATCGTGCTCGAAATGGCGCGGAGATAGACCGTCAGAATCGCATGGAAGCTGCTCGCTTGGCTGTCGTCGGACAATAGCCCGCAGCAGGCGCCGTTTGTCTTATAAGGCTACGAGTCATAAAGCCACGAACTTCACACTGTTGCTTTGGCACTGAAGAGGAAGCGGGAGAGGACATTTGCGTGCCTGAAATGGGTCCTGTGGTCTCGATCCTGATGAAAACTGGGATTCCAAGTGTGGAAGCTTCAAGCTCGGTTCTTGATGTTGCTCGAACGATGAAGCATAGAGGCGTGAGAAACCTTTTCGTCGTCAAAGATGGCAAGCCCATTGGAGTTGTTAGGGACTGGGATATAATAACGAACGTCGTTGCACTTCATCTTGATCCCTCAATCGTCCAGGCCCGCCAAGTCATGTACACACCGCCTCCAGTGGTCGGGCTGAACGCGAGCTTAGGCGAGGTAACAAAGCTCATGGCTGAGACTGGAGCTAGACGAATCCTAGTCGCCGACAAAAGTGGCATGTATGGAACTATAACTGCGGGCGATGTCCTCAACTTCGTCTCCGGGGTACCTTCGAAGACATATGCGGATGTGCTCGGGAAGATTAGAGCAGAGGGCGCGTAAGGTAGGTCTTCAACCGCACGCCATAGGAAATTCAAAACATACAGGGAACCCGTGGTCTCACAATGTTTACTCACTCAATTTGAGCGCCGTCTCAGGGCATTGGATTTCACAGGCCCTACACTCAAGGCACGCTTCGGCGTGAACCACATAGCACTTCTTCGTCCCACTATTGCTTCTGACCTCAAAGACGTTTGGATCTGACGGACATGTATCGTGACATGTCCCGCAACCCGTACACTTGTCGATATCGATTTCGATCTTCACTTCAGCTGTCCCACCATCACGCTTTTACCTATTGGGCTGTCACTCCGCCAGTGCTGCATTCACCTGCGCTGTCAGCTGATCGAGCGTGAAGCTCCTAACAAAGATTGCCTTCGGAGGACATGTGGCGGCGCAGGCCCCGCAACCCTTGCACAGCGCCTCATTCACTACCGCTCGCTTCTTGACAGTGCCGTTCTCGCTGTGTTCTTCTATTTTGATCGCTTTGAAGGTACAGGGATCGACGCACAACGCGCATCCATCGCACTTGGATGGATCAACGAACGACTTTATTGGTTCGAGGTCCACTTTTCCTTGCGCTAATGGTATGGAGGCCTTCGCTGCAGCTGCGCTGCCCATAGCCACAGCATCGGTGATGTCTTTGGGCCCTTGAGCTGCACCGGCGATGAAGATTCCGTCAGTGGCCGTGTCAAGTGGTCTGAGCTTGGCGTGGGCTTCCTGAAGGAAGCCGTCGGCCGACTTGGTAATCTTGAGTTTGCCTTGAACATCGGTGAGTTTGGCGCTGGGAACCATCGCGGTTACAAGCACCACAAGGTCGGACCGTATGGCGAACGTTTCGTTTCCTGTCAGCACGTCATCAACGGTAACCGTTAGTTCGTCTGAGCTCGATGTAACGATCGGGGGCGCTCGTGGGCTGTACCTGATGAAGCGAACTAGGGCCTCTGAAGCTTCTTTGTAGTACCTCTCGTGACCTCTGCCATAGGTTCGAATGTCCCTGTAGAGATAATATACGTTCGCGTCAGGATACTTCTTCTTGATGAGCAACGCGTTCTTGAGAGCGCCTGTGCAGCAGACGCGCGAGCAATACCTGTTGAGCTGCTGGCCCTCGCGGAGAGGCTTGTAGACTCCCGGTTCTTGTCTGGACCCGACGCAGGAGATGAAGACTATGTTCTTTGTAGGGGAGCTTCGGAAGAAAGGCCCAAAAGCGTCGCCGAGAAGAAGTTCACCTCCCGTCGGGCCTTCCTTGTCCAGGATCCGCTCCAGCTGCAGCATCGTGATTACGTTCTTGTGGGTCTTGTATCCGAACTCTCCATCAGGCTCATACGAGTCGAAGCCGATTGCCGTTACAATTGTGCCGATATCAAGCTCCAGTTCCTCTGGCTTCTCGCCTAGATCGATCGCCTTCTTCTCACATGCCTCGAGACACTTGCCACACTTATTGCATGTCCTCTCGTCGATGACGTAGGCTTGGGGTACCGCGCCTCGGAACGGCATGTAGATGGCCTTTCTCTCGGTGAGATGGAAGTCAAATTCGTTCGAGGTCTCGACTGGGCAGACGCTCTCGCAGCGGGCACAGACATCGCATCTCTCAGAGACGAATCGAGGTTTCTTGATGATTCTTACCTTGAAATTTCCAATGTAGCCATCAACATTGCTGATCTCTGAATTTGTGAACAGCCTGATGTTCGGATGCGATGCAACCTGCTTCATCATGGAGCCTACGGCATCCATCGCGTGTTCGCCGGTGGGATACAAAGTGTTGAGCCTTGCCGCTTTTCCTCCAATGCTCGGTTGCTCCTCCACAAGGCAGACCTCAAAACCTCTCTCCGCGAGATCGAGCGTGGTCCTCATCCCCGCGACGCCTGCACCTACTACCAGCGCTCTCTCAGTGACAGGCACGGACTTCTTCTGAAGTGGCTCGAGCAGCTGTGCCTTTGCAACGGCGATTCTAACCAGATCTCTTGCCTTCTTGGTAGCTCTCTCTGGCTCAGCCGAGTGCACCCATGAGCAATGCTCTCGAATGTTAGCCATCTCGAAGAGGTATGGATTTAGACCGCCTTCCTCGACGACTTTCCTGAAAGTCGCTTCGTGCATTCTAGGCGAGCATGAGGCGACGACAACCCTGTTCAGCTTCTGCTCCCTGATGTCCGTCCTTATCATGGCTTGGCCAGGGGATGAGCAGGTATAGAGGTAGGTCTTGGCGACGACAACGTTTGGCAATTTCTGCGCATACTCTCTGACAGCCTCAACATCCACGACACCTGCTATGTTGATTCCGCAGTGACAGATGTAGACCCCGATCCTAGGCTCAGGCGAAACGGTCATGAGATTCTCATGACTCCTTGAGAATTATTGAGGCCTTCATTGCCGCGGCGCTTGCGTGAGCAACTGAATCTGGGATATCCTTGGGTCCTTCAGCCACTCCTGCGATGAAGATCCCTCTTACAGGCGTCGTCACAGGATCGATCTTCGGATTCTCCATAGCAAAGAATCCATCGTCTGCTACTGGAACGGAAAGTAGCTTCACAAAGTCCCCGTCGGCTGCTGGCCTTAGCCCTGCCGACAGCACTACAAGATCTACTTCTTGATCAACAAGCTGGCCCGTCTCGGTGTTCTCTGCGCGAACGATGAGGTTCTTTGTCTCCGGAACCTCAACAATCTCGGCTACTCGGCCCTTGATGAATTTGATCTTGAATTCATCCTCTGCTCTTCTGTAGAATTCTTCGAAGCCTTTTCCGAAAGCCCGGATGTCCATGTAGAAGATTGTGACGTCTGCGCCGTGGACGTGTTCTTTGATCAACTCAGCTTCCTTGATCGCGTACATGCAGCATACTCTGGAGCAATAGTCAATTCCCACTTTCTCGTCTCTCGAGCCCACACATTGAACAAATGTAACCTTTCTAGGGATTCTACCGTCAGAGGGACGCAACACATGTCCCCCGGTGGGACCTGAAGCGCTCAGTAGCCTTTCAAGGGCAAGGCCTGTTATGACGTTGTCGTACATTCCAGCCCCATATTCAGATTTCCTCGCGATATCGAAGATTTCACAGCCGGTGGCCACGACTATGGCCCCGACCTCCATGTTCATCTCCTGCGGTTGTTGTTCAAGATTCGGAGCCCCAACGCCACAGACCTTGGTGCAGAGCCCGCATTCCAAGCAGTGATCCCTATCGATCGTGTACACAAGCGGCACAGCTTGGGGAAATGGAACATAGATCGCCTTGCGGATTCCCAAGCCCTGATCGAACTCGTTGGGAACTTCGACAGGACAATGTTGGGCACAGACTCCGCATCCGGTGCATCTCGTTTCGTCGACGTACCGTGGCTTTCTAATGATCTTGACGAGGAAGCCCTCCGCCTTTCCAGCGACTTCTCTGACTTCCGAGTAAGGAAGAAGCTGGATGTTCGGATGCCTTGCGGCATCAACCATCTTCGGGGTCATGATGCAAGCGGCGCAATCGAGAGTGGGGAAGGTCTTGTCGAGCTGCGACATCTTGCCCCCTATGCTCGGTCTCTTCTCGACGACATAGACTTTGAAGCCTTGATCTGCAAGGTCCAGAGCAGCCTGCACGCCAGCGATACCGCCTCCGATGACTAATGCTGGTTTTGCCATCTGCGATCACATCCTGAAGGGACTTGGACCGAGCTTTCTGATCTGCTCGGTGAAGTCTCGAACTACCCTTGCGAATCTCTCTCCTTCAGAACTGGAAACCCATTCCAACCGAAGGCGCTCAGGCTCGATCCCCATATCTTCAAGCATCACGGTCATCGCATCGAACCTGCGTTCCGTCTTGATGTTTCCGTCAATGTAGTGGCAGTCGCCAGGATGGCACCCGCAGATGAGGACTCCGTCTGCACCCTTTGTGAGCGCCTCCATAACTAACGCGGGATGCACCATGCCCGAGCACATAACCCGAATTATCCGAATGTTTGGAGGATATTGTATCCTTGAGGTCCCGGCCAAGTCGGCTCCTGCATAGGAGCACCAGTTACAACAGAAACCAACTAGGACGGGTTCGAACTGTGTTTGCTCAGACATGAGAATGCACCTGGCTTCTTGCGTCTAGCTTTCCGAAATGATCACTCCAAGACTTGTTTTGACGATCTCTCTTGGTTTGATCCAGACCGCGAATTGTTTGATGAGTCCTTATATGGCCCCGAATTAAGCATGGACTGACAAAACACCGCGCCTGATGTGCCATACAGGCCAGAGGCCGAATCTCCAGTGAGAATCAACATTCGAGAGACGACCTTTCCCCAAATGAAGGATCGTACGTTCGAGATGGTCCAAGTCACAGACAACCTCTGTGAATTCTGTCGGCAGCCCGTGAGCAGAGACGAGGTAAGAGGAAAGGTCATTACCCTATCCTCCTTCAATGATCATTACAGTCTGCTTGCAAGGGCGGCAGCACACGACAGGGTCGAAGTTGACTTTGAGGAGAGCCGTATCTACGTCTTCGACCACGCCTACCCTTGTGTGTTTCACCCAGAATGCCTAAAGAAGCCCTAGGCGAGAAGACCCACAACATTGCTATTGGGTTCAGAGATCTTGCTCCAGCATTCGTCGATTGAGCGAAGGCTTCAGGTAGCCTTGTAAATGTATTCGTTTTCCCTCTCACCTACTTCCGTCACTGCACCGCGCTTCCTGAGTACAAGCATGTGATCAAGCAACGCTTTTCGACCAAGACCGGTTGATTCTGAAAGCTCCTTCATAGTCAGTGGGCCCTTGTTTCTGAGCTCAACTAGGAGCATTTGACGTCGCATCTCGTCGATCATGACATCCTGAGCTATTCGGTTGTAGCGCTCTGTCTCACTAGCCTTGGCTCCAACAACCGAGAGTCCCATGACCCACCTCAGCCTCTCGGACTTGAATGCCTCTATCGCCGCATCTAGCTTCCTCGGATACTCCGCTAGCTCGCTCACGATCTCACCTCGGAGGTCGATCTGATGGTCGAGGACTTGAGCTGGTTTGGCCCGAGTTCCCTGACCTTGTCGGTCATATCCCTCACTAGTAGAGAGAACTTCTCGCCCTCTCCGGCGGATATCCACGCCAGTCTGACTCTATCTTCCTCTACTCCGAGCTGCTTCAACGCCATCTTCAAAAAATGGAACCTCTTCTCCGCACGGAAGTTTCCTTTCACGTAGTGGCAATCGCCTGGATGGCATCCGGTCACAATCACTCCATCTGCACCGTCTCTAAGAGCCTCAAGCACGAACACCGGGTCTATCCTCCCGCTACACATCGTCCTTATGATCCGAGCGTTCGGGGGATACTGAAGTCGACTCGTTCCGGCCAAATCCGCTCCAGCATAGGAGCACCAATTGCAGGTAAAGACGAGGATGCGTGGATCGAAGTTGACTCTCTTGGCTTTCTCTGTGTCGACTGTACTTTCGACCGTATCTATTTCGCTCACCCTCTATCGCCTCACTAGGCCATCATCGCTTCGACTTGTGCTAGGATCTGACGGTCACTGTAGTGCCGCATCGTGATGGCGTGCCTTGGGCAGTCGGCAGCGCAGACGCCGCATCCTCTACACAACGCGGCGATCGTCGTTGATTTTCCATTTTGGATCTTGTGGGCTCCATAGGGGCAGAGCTCCTCGCAGAGGCCGCATCCTATGCAGAGATCGGTATTCACGTCGGCCGTCAGCGCCTCCGTTCTCAGTTTCCTGTTCGCCATGAGAATCGAAGCCCTAGCGGCAGCCGCCTTCGCCGATATTATTGACTCGGGAATATCCTTGGGCCCGCAAGCGGTTCCGGCGATGAAAATTCCATCCGACTGGCAGTCAACCGGTCTAAGCTTGGGGTGAGCCTCCATGAAGAACCCATCTGGCCCCAGAGGGACCTTCAGCATTCTGGCGAGCATCACATCTTCCTTTGACGGGCAGAGCGGAGTTGAGAGTACTACGAGGTCGCATAGGAATTCCGTTTCTACTCCAGCAAGAGTGTCGTAGGCGGTTACGTTCAGCTTCTTGTTGGGAGCCTCTGTGATCTCCGGCGGAATCTCTCTGATGTATCTGATGAACTTGACTTCGAGAGCTCTAGCTTTCCTGTAGAAATCTTCGTACTCCTTGTAAGTCCTCAAGTCGCTGAAGAGTATATCAACATGAGCCTTCGGCCACAGCTCTTTGATTCGAATAGCGTTCTTTATCGCGTTCATGCAGCAGATCTTCGAGCAGTATGGCCAGCCTTCTTCTTTCTTTACGCCGAGGATTTTAGAGAGGAGCCGTGCTGCGAATGATTGGCTCATGTCTGATAGTTCGTACGTCCAAACCTCACCCGTACGCGATCCAACACACTGGATCATCAAGACTCGCTCGGGTTCAGCCACCTCGCCCCGCGCCAGCATCTCTTCAAGCTGCAGCTGCGTAACGACTCCACCGAGCACGCCGTATTGGAAAGAACCCTTCGGGGGTTCGTAGTTTAGAGCGCCGCTCGCGAGGACAATCGTTCCAACATCCAGTTTCATATCCTCGGTTCCCTTCTTGAGGGTGACCTTGAAGTTGCCGACGTATCCACTGACATCCTTGAGAGTGGCTGAAGTGTAGACTTGGATGTTCTCGTTTGAAGTGGTTGTCTTGATCAAGGGATCGATTATCTCGGAAGAATCTTGGAGTGTAGGATAGATCTTGCCGAGCCTCCGAGTTATGCCTCCAAGTTGTGGCTCCTTCTCGACCAAATGCACTTTGAAGCCTTGATTCGCTAGTGTGACAGCTGCCGTGAGACCAGACACCCCACCGCCAATGACCATAGCTGAATCGGAAACGTCGACCTCGGGTTCATCCTGAGGTTCAAGCCATCTTGCTCTAGCCACCGCCATCCTGACGATACCCTTAGCCTTCGCCGTCGCCTCCTCGGGTTCGTGCGAGTGGACCCAAGAGCATTGTTCCCGGATGTTCGCCATTTCGAAAAGGTACTTATTTAGTCCGGCCTCTTCACAGGTTGCTCTGAACAATGGTTCGTGGGTTCTTGGCGTGCATGACGCAACAATCACTCTGTTCAGGCCATGCTTCTTGATAGAATCCCTGATCGAACTGAGACCCGCTTCGGAGCAGGTGTAGAGATTCCCTTCTGTCCACACCACGTTTGGCAACGTCTTAGCGTATTCAACGACCTCGGGGACGTTCACCACGCCTCCGATATTGATACCGCAGTGGCACACGAAAACTCCGATCTTTGGTTCTTCCAAGATTGTTATACACTCCGAGCCATGATAATCTCGCTCACTCTCGCGGCGGCGGCGCCCGCCTGCATGACTGAGTCTGGTATGTCACCCGTTCTCGGGCCGAGACAATACCCGCAACCAACGATTCCCGGGACTTGTGTATCGACTGGCTGACCGACTGAATCTGATGGGACGAGAAATCCGAACTTGTCAGTGTCTATTCCCAAGATTTTCGCTAACTCGACAGAGTCCGACCGAGGCATCAAGGCTGTGCAAAGTACTACCAGATCGACCTTCAGACTCGTGACCGTTCGTGTCAGTGTGTCTTCGTACCAGAGTGTGAGATCCCTAGTTTCTGGATCCTCTCTTATCTCGCCAGGACTACTTCGGATGAACTTGACTCCAAACTCCTTCTTCGCTCGGTTCGCGAACTCTTGAAACCCTTTTCCGAAGACACGCAAGTCGATGTAGAAGATATATACCTCGGAATCGGGCCTATGCTCCTTCATCAGAACGGCGTCCTTAACGGCGTACTTGCAACAGATGCTGGAGCAGTATGGATACCCAAATCGTTGATCCCTTGATCCGACGCATTGAAGGAAGGCTATGCTGCGTGGGATTCTTCCGTCGGAAGGCCTCATGATGCGGCCTCCAGTCGGCCCCGACGCTGAGAGCAGACGTTCCAGCTGCATCGCAGTCATGACATTCTTGTATTTCCCGTAGCCGTACGAGGTTATCCTAAACGGTTCGTACACGTCGAATCCCGTGGCGACCACGATCCCGCCGACGTGTAGTTCGAGCTCAACTGGCTGTTGTTCTAGATCAACTGCTTTCGCCGTACACACGCTCTGGCATAGCCCGCAATCTAGACAGTGGTCTCTGTCAACAGTGTAGACACGTGGGACCGCCTGTGGGAATGGGAGGTATACCGCCTTTCGAATACCCATCCCTGAGTCGAATTCGTTGGGAACCTCCACAGGACAGTGATCGGCACATATGCCACATCCAACACACTTGTCAGCTTGCACGTATCTGGGCTTCTTGACGACCTTTACTGTGAAGTCTCCGGCTGAGCCGTGAACTTCTCTGACCTCTGAATAGGTGAGCAAGTCAATGTTGGGATGCCTGAAGCACTCGATCATCTTCGGCGCTAGGATGCATATTGAACAATCCATGGTTGGAAACGTCTTGTCAAGTTGAGCCATTCGTCCACCTATGCTTGGGGACTTCTCGACTAGGTAAGTCTTGATGCCGCGGTTAGCAAGATCCAGAGATGCCTGGATCCCCGCGATTCCAGCACCAATCACAAGCGCGGATTTCTCGACCATCATGATCACGCCCTAGGCTAGCTTCCTGACTATGCTGTCGATGGAGACCCTGTGTTCGCGAAGCTGAGGTCCTTCCAGTTTGATGCCCATCGCGAAACTCAGCAGTTCGACAAAATGAAGAACCGGGATGTCATACTCCTCCTTTAGTAGGGTCTTGATCTCAAGCTGTCCCACGTCAAATTGAATGTAGCAGAACGGGCAAGCGGTCACGACACAGTCTACGTTCGCCCTTTTGAGGGCGGCAAGCTTTCGGTTTGACAAGTTTCTCGAAAGATGATCATCGATATCGCGTAGAGGGCCACCACAACATATCTCTTTGTCGTCGTACTGAACTGGTTCGGCTCCGAGGGCTTGCACTAGATCATCCAGCACTTCGAACCCTTTCCCTATCTCTGTGTGCAGTAACTTTGGCCTGACGAGGTGACACCCAACTTGGGTCGCAACCCTCAATCCATTAAGCGGCTTTGCGACCTTGTTCCGAATCTTATCCAAGCCCACATCGTCACAGAGTACGTCCATCGTATGCTTGACATTCACAGTCCCCTTGAATTTCTTGTTCACCACTGACAAGATTTCGTTGACTTTATCCCGAGTTTCTTTGTCAGTCCTCAGTGTCTGATTAACCATCATCAGTGACTCATAGCAGTCGTTGCATAGCGCCATTATGTCCAGCCCCATCTTCTCAGCGATACACAAGTTCCTAGCTGCCAACGCGAGCCACCCCGTGTAGTCAAGTGATTGTATTGCAAACGGCCCACAACAGCTGGTCCCATCCATGTCGACCAGTTCCACGCCCAAGGCGGGCATCACCTTCCTGGTCGCCAATTCATACGATAGCTCTCTCGCGGGAATTAGACAGCCCAAGTACAGAGCATACTTCACGTTCTCCTCCAACTCCTATTTGAGGCCCAAGATCTTGCTGAACCCGCTCTTTCTTGCTATCTTCGCAACTTCGGGGACAGATTCGCGCGGCGGCAAACCGAAACTGGCTCTCTGCTTGCTCATCGAGGCCGTCGGAATGACTATATGGCCTGTCTCAACCAGATTCCTAGCCATCGTCAAGGCGCCTTTGGGTATGTTTCCGTCCCTTGCACCGATCGATCTAAGAGCGAAAACAACTTCGCCGACATCAGCGCCCTGAGGGCATCTGTCTATGCACGTAAAGCACGAGAGACAGAGCCATGATAATTCGAAAAGAGCTTCCCACTTGAACCCAAGGTTAACCATCTCGACCAGTCTCCTAGGGTTGTACTTGACAGTCAGCCTGCCGACAGGACAACTACCCGCACATCTACCACACTGAATACATGAGAGAACCCCTTCGCCTCGAGGAGTGTTCGCCACCACGTGCATGAATTCCGGGTCACGCTTGCGAGCGTGAATCTGGGAAAGTATGAATTGGAAGTCAGCTTCAGACGATGTCAAGAAGCATCACTCCTTCATCTCGAAGATCATTTCGCAGTAAGGGTCGCCTTTATGCATACTAGCATTGTATCGGAAAGTTATCTTCGGGTTAACGGATTCAGCGACTCCCGACAGGAAGTATCCCCACAGGTCGCAAACGTAGGGAGGAGCATCCAACACCTTCCACCCTTTCAGGTAAGGACAGAAGATCACCCTAGCCACCATTCGATGGGGCAATGTCTCAATTATCTTGTACTCCCAGCCAATATCGCGCGCCAATCCGGCTAGTGCCTTATCAATCTCCACCAACTCGCCCTTCGCTAGGCCAAGCTTGTCCTTCCAAAGCAGTCCGATCTTGGCTCCGACATCGTGACAGGCATCTTCAAGTAGCTTCTCGCCCTCACGGCCATACTTCTCTTTTACCTGACGTGATATTGTTGCGAAACAGCCGACAATTCCCACGATACCTGACGAGATGTATCTCCTCGCAAAGCCGATGATCTCGTCCCTCAGCCTGTCGTCTACGATTTCCACCGTTCCCACTCGGTCTTAGATTTGGGGGAGTGAACGCACAAATATGTATGGCATATAGTTTATGTGGATATCTAAGTAGTATAATCAGCAGATAAATATTCTCCGGCGAACAGCCCGGCTCACGAGAGCTGACGCCGCTTCATGGTAATCAGAAGCAGTGACCTCGAGCTGGATTTCATTCAAGAAGTCTCGAAGATGAGCGGCGATAACGTGAAGTCATGTTTTCAATGCGGCACGTGTACGGGAACATGCCCGTCGGGACGTCTAACTTCTCTCAGAACCCGAATGATAATCAGGAAAACCATTCTCGGGTTAAAGAAGGAAGTCCTCTCAAGCCCAGCGATTTGGGAATGTATGATCTGCTTCAAGTGCCACGAGCAATGCCCAAGAGGAGTCAACATCCCGGCCGTGATACTCGCGCTTCGAAACCTCGCTGTACGTGAAGGCATGGTTCCACCTGAAGGATACTTGAAAATGGGCAAGTCCGTCTTCGAGGAGGGTACCGTTCAACCTCCACAGGAGGTAGTGACTAGGGATTTTGAAAGCTTCAGTCGTACGTCGCTGAATCTTCCCGGTTTATCCAAACCGGGAGACTTGGACAAGTTCTCCAGAGCTCTAGGAGAAACAGGCCTGCGAAAGATCGTGGGAGGATAGACATACGAGATTTGGTCTTTTCCCAGGCTGTTACGCACAGACAGAGCAGTATGCCTGCGAACTTTCTGCAAAACAGGTGTTGCCCAGACTCGACGTCGACCTAGTTGAAATCAAAGGCGCGGCGTGTTGCGGGTTTCCACTGAGCAGTATCAACAACCTCAGCTGGATCTACTTGACCGCTAGAAATCTGGCTCTGTGCGAGGATCAACGCCTTGATATGCTTCCGCTCTGCAACGGATGTCACTTGTCCATGTGTGAAGTCAAGCAGACACTCCAAGCCAACACGGCGTTGAAAGAAAAAATCAATGGCCTTCTGGCATCAGAGGATCTTCGGTACGATGGCACAACAAGAGTGAGGCACATAATCGAAGTTCTTCACGACGATGTCGGTCCTGAAAGAATCCGGAAATCGATCAACAAGCGCATGGCTGACCTGAAATTCGCAGCCCACTACGGTTGCCACGCTCTGAGGCCGAGCGAACTGGGAAGGCCTGATGATTCGCGAAACCCGAGAAAACTCGAAAACCTCATTGGCGCTCTTGGAGCACGATGGGACATATACCCCGAGAGACTGGACTGCTGCGGCGCAGGCATAGCCGTTTCAGCAGGAGAATCCTCCTTGAAGATCGCAGGCGCGAAGCTAGAGAAGCTGAAAGCAGCTGGTTTCGACGGATTGGTTACCACCTGTCCATTCTGCATGAGGATGTACGACGCCCGGCAGGAGGCGATCGGGGCACTTCTAGGAGGCGCGACGTCGTTTCCTGTGTTCTACTATACGCAGCTGCTAGGTCTCTGTATGGGCCTTGATGAAGCATCACTTGGCTTGCACCTTAACATGAGTCCCGTCGACGACGTCGTTCAGAAATTCCACGCGAAAACGGCATAGCGTCTCCAGCGATACGGACGGACAGTTCGGTCAGCAAAGGCATGCAAGTAGCGGGCCATCTCCCACAATCTGAACTGTGTGCCGCTTCAAGAGCATGTCGCAGAGTCGATCGCCGAAGTGAAGACTATAGGTATCGGTGATCTCAGAGAATTTGACCAAGGTTCAGACCCGTTGCAATATCGATAACTCGTTTGACCGGCCTATAGTTGACCCAGTGATTAACATATCACTTGAAGAATCAAGCGACTACACGAATAATAGACTGCGAGTTCTCTTTTCTAGGAACCCAGGCTATAGGAGAAAGGAAAGACTTCACGGAATGGTGGACCAAAGAGTTGGTGACCAGATGGGATTTGAAAGACCCTCTGGAAAGGCTTTTGTAATCTATGCATATTGTCTACCATGCGAGTGGGTATGGCAAGGATTCTTGACAGGTTCGAATATCCTGAAGGGCTCTACTACTCACGCGATCATCTGTGGGCAAAGAGAGAAGATGGAACCGTACGTGTTGGGGTGACCGATATGGCTCAGCAGGCCGCCAAGTCCATCCTGTTCGTAAGAGTGATGCCCAAAGGGAGACAGGTTGAGGCCGGCAAGCCGTTGGGTACCATGGAAACGGGCAAATGGGTCGGCCCCCTGAAGTCTCCGCTCTCCGGAACCATAGTCGAGGCAAACGAAGTGCTCAGGACACAGGCAAAGCTGCTCAATGAAGATCCATACGGAAAAGGCTGGCTCGCCCTGCTTCAGCCGTCGAAGCTGGACGATGAGCTGAAGAATCTGATGACGGATCCGGCCGAGATCGAGAAGTTTGCGCAAGCGGAATTGCCGAGACTATTCAAGTAGCGTGTGCATTCAGGGTCCGTTCAAGAATGTGGCGTTGGCTTGACCTTGATGCAATAGGTCCGATCGACACTCAGACAATCTACGACGCGGTTGCTACCGCGCGGGGGAAGGGATTCGTCGGCGACACATTGATCTTCTGCTATCCTCGAAGCCCTCTGGTCAGTTTGGGATATCACCAGCAGATCGAGAAGGAGGTTGATGTGCAATTCTGCAGGGACAATGGGATTCCTTTCGTCAGGAGGATATTGGGTGGAGGAGCAGTATACCTTGACCGCGGACAGCTCTTCTACCAGCTGATCATAGGTCCCGAGAATCCTATGTTGCCCAAGAACGTGACGGAGGCTTTTCGCTTCTTCCTTCAGGCGCCTGTCTGGACATACCAATCTTTGGGAATAGACGCTCACTATCGTCCAGTGAACGACATACAAGTCCGAGGAAAGAAGATTTCAGGAAACGGGGCAGCAACCACCGATGAGGGCGTCTTCGTTCTCACAGGAAACATCATACTTTCATTTGACTACGAGAAGATGGTCAGAGTACTGAAGGTGCCATCAGAGAAGTTCAGAGATAAAGTGTACAAGACTCTTAGGGAGTACCTTTCCACGGCGTCGATGGAGCTTGGAAGAGAAGTGACTCTGGATGAGTCAAAGAAGGCTCTCAAAAATGGTTTCGAGAGGCTACTGGGCGAGGAGCTCCTGCCCGGAATCCTCACTCCTGAAGAACAGAAGCTCATGTATGAGCTGAGAGTCAGGTACCTCTCAGAGGAATGGCTCTACATGCCAGAGTTGAGGCACCCCGACGTCGCTGGAAGGACGCTGAAGATCGCCGAAGGGGTTTCCATCATCGAGAATGCCCACAAGGCGCCTGGAGGCTTGATTCGAACGACAGTCAAGATTCAAAACGAGAGGATCGCCGATGCTCTCATCTCTGGCGATTTCTCGCTGTTTCCCAGAGAGAAGATAGTCCTGATAGAGCAAGCACTCGTAGGCTGCCGACTTAACAAGGAAGATGTGCTATCGAGGATCTCGCGCGTCTACTCGGAGCATTCCCTCGAGTCTCCAGGCATCCAACCTGATGACTTTGCGTCGGCCCTGCTCGCTGCCGAGAAGGCACCATTCCAATCGTAGTGTTCGTCTATCCATAAGGTGGTCTGACCAGCAGCGCCCTCGACGTTGCGTCGCGAACGTCAATGTCGCATCGTAGCGCGAAATCGTGGCCAAGATTCTATCGAAAGCGGGTTTGTCTAGATCAGGCCCATTTGCTCGGCAACGATTTCCGCGAGGTCTTGAACTCGCTTCGAGTCTGGAAACCTAGACGACGCTTCGCCTAGGTTCTGATCGCAAGAAGGGCATGTAGACAGAATAATGTCCGCGCCTGTCGTGTTAAGCATTGCGATGCGCTTGTCAGCGAGGTCGCCGGACATGACGCTGTTGGTGGCCTTGAGTAATCCGCCTGACCCACAGCATCTTCCGATGAGGCCGCTCTCCTCGGGTTCGATGAGCTTCTTGACGAACGAGCCTAGCACTCGTCTGGGTTCGTCCACCACTCCGCCGAGACGGGCGAGCTCGCAAGGGTCGTGGTAGGTTGCGGCGGCTTCCAGCTTGGGAATGTGTATCTTGCCCTCATTGAGGTATCGATCAAGCAGTTGCGTGAAGTGAAGGACCTTGAAGTTCGGCTTCCTCCCAAGTATCCGAGGATACTCTTCTCGAAAGGCCAAGCAGCAGCCGGGGCATCCGCTAACCACAATCTTTGCACGCATTCTTTCGATGTTTCGCACATTATGTTCAGCGATTTCTCGGTAGCCTTCCGTGGCGCCGCTGACGCCAAGAGGATGGCCACAACACCATTCTTCTGCCATCAGGCTCCAGTTTTCACCGATGTGGTTGAGGATGGCAGCTACAGCTTGGGCGATCCGTTGACTTCGACCGGAATAGGATGTCACGCACCCGACAAAGTAGACGATCTCCGCCTCGTCTTGGACTCTGACCTCGGTGCCGGTATACGTTGCCCAATCTCTCCGGGACTCAGTGTCCATTCCGAAGATGTTCTTGGGTCCGAAGAGCGTCTTCTCCATCAGGCCTACGGATTGCGGCGCCAGTCCTTGCCTTACTGCAAGTTCTCTGAGTCTGAGCCAAAGGTCCAACAGGTTCAGCTCCAGATGGCATTTCTCCGTGCACCGTCCGCAGGTGGTACAGTCGAAGAGCCGTTGCACGAATTCTGATGCTATTCGAGGATTCGACGTGAAGACGTTAGTGCGCCTATTCTCAAGCATCTTTTTGAGGAGAAAGATCTTCCCGCGCGGCGACATGGATTCCCAGCCCGACCGATCATAGATCGGACACCACTTTACGCAGTAACCGCATTGGGCACAGGCGAAGATATCTTCCCTCTGAAGCCTCGACAACATAGCGCTTAGCACCTAGAACCACACCCCTAGTCGCCACAGCGTTTCGAGGAACCCAGCATAGAGGGTCCTAGGGAGGGGGAAGCCGAGCCTGGTCTTCGCCGTTAAGGTCTTACCCGGGTTCAGAATGCCGTTCGGGTCCAACAGGTGCTTCATTTTGGTGAATTCTTTCCTTCTGGTCGGCTCCGAAGCCGCGAAGTGGAAGGAGTTCCAGAGCCCGTAACCGTAGGAACGTCCTCCAATCGCAATCGCGCGGTCGATCAGCTTCTTCGTTATCGCAGAGTGAGTGAGATACCGAAAGGAGCGGCGTTCGTCGCTTAGAAACAGCGGGAGGAACAGTACTTGATCTGAGGAAACCCAGATGGCTTCAACTTCCACATCGGTGGAAGCGTCACAACCAAGTTGCCACGCGTATTGGATTATTTCGGTCAGACGGTTCGAAGGCACCAACACGTCAGAGGTCAAAACAGTCGGCCCGAGTTTCTTGATTCGAAGCGGATAGAACCGCTCACTCCATTCAAATTCAGCCTCGTACCGTGGCCTTAGGATGCCGCCCTTTTTAGCTACCATTTCAACAAAGGTGTTCATAGATTCCTCGACTTGGTCAGGCGTACCCGCGTAGTATCCGAAGACTATGGCCCCTGATTCAGCGCCCTCCAGGCTCAGGAGAACTTCTCTTTCGCGGGACCTCACGAAGCCAAAGGCTCTCAGGATCAAGCTGAACGGCTTTGTGCTTCGAGCCAAGTCCTTAGCGACTTCGACGGCATTCGCCAGCTGATGAAAGTACGCCAAGAATGGAGCTCCTGACTGCCTCTTAGGCACAAGTCTAAGGGTCAGCTCTCCAAATATACAGAGGCCCCCTTCTGAACCAAACAGCTGGTCGGGCGTAACCCAGCCTGTCGACGAGTCGACGATCGTCTTCTCTCCAGTAGGTAGAATGATAGTAATCGATGCTACGTTGTCCCCGAGGCTTCCATACTCGATAGAGCCGTAGCCCAAACCTCCTGTAGCCGCGAACCCTCCCACCGTGGAGCTCGGTGCGCTGGAAGGGTAGACCGGCAGCTCATAATCCGTTTTCTCCAGAAAGTCCAAGACATCCTTCCAGACCACGCCACATTGAACCGTGAGAAGACCTCTGGCTTCATCAAAAGAGACGATCTTGTTCAAGTCTCGCAGATCCAAGAGGATTCCTCCCAAGTTGGGAACAGCTCCACCGTATCCCCACGTAGCTGAACCACGAGGTGTGACAGGTACCTTGAGGTTGTTGGCGAGCCTTAGGATGCCCGCGACCTCGCCGAGGCTCTGGGGTTTGACGATGATATCGGGGAGGCTGTTGAAGAGCCACAAGACGTTACGCGGGATAGGGGCAAGGTCGTGGCTGTACGCGGTTCTTTCCACGTAACTGGTGGAGACTCTATGGCTCCCTAGGAGGTCGGTCATGATCCTCTCGAGAGACAAGGCGAGTTCCTCCGCTGCTAGCCTGGTCTCAACGTGAGAAGCCGCTCCAGTTCTTCAGGCTTTGAGACGAGCTCCTTCTTGTCTTCCTCGAGTTGGAAGGGTTGGAAGACTGCGATCCAGCCGTGTCCATAAGGATCGGTGTTGATGAGTTCCGGATGTTCTCGAAGCTCGTCATTGATTTCCTGAATCAAACCGAAGACAGGCGCGCGGAGAAGCACGATCCTCCTTCCAGACTCGATAGATCCGAAGGGGTGTCCCCGACTGACGTACCGGCCTTTCGGCAGGATCCGGACGAACTCGATAGGTCCGACATTCTGTTGGCCAAAGTCCGTTAGTCCGACATGGACCTTGGACTGAGGGTTCTCGCTTTCAGCGATTCTGACCCACATGTGGTCTGGGGAGTACAGTAGGTTTTCATGGAACTCGTATCTGCTCAGCAACTTCACGTACGCTTCACCTCGAAGCGCTCTGAGTATGGCCTTTATATAGTCCCGTGCGTCTAGCATTTAGTACATGTACTAAGTGGCTATGTTACTTATATTCGGAAATCGGTATAAGCGAATATATACTAGGCCCATCCAAAACACTCTGCTCTCGCCCGAAGGGGGCACAGGCGGTTAATGTCACGCATTCGAAGGGTCCTGAAGCTAGGAAGATCAACCCTAGCCGTTACCCTCCCCAAGGACTGGGTGGATACGCTCAGGCTGAAACAAGGTGACTATCTGATCGTTGATGAGACCGATAGCAGCGCACTGAAACTCGTTCCCAGCAAGGAACAGGTCGAAGCAGGGCCAAGAGTCTGCGTGATCAACGCCGACCTATGCGAGGAACCGAACATGCTTTGCAGAATAGTGATCGGCGCTTATCTGGTCGGCCACAAGATGATTTGGATCCAATCGAGAACGCGGTTTAAGCCTGAACATATCCGAGAACTGGAAAAAGTGACGCTCTCCTTGGTGGGCCTCCTTGTATCAGAGCAGACCGACAACCTCGTTGTCCTGCAGAGCTTGGCCGACCCCTCGAAACCCACGGTGGACAACTCCATCCGTAGGCTTCATCTGATTTCATCGTTTATGCGGGAAACGGTGGTAAAAGCGCTCATTGATGAAACAGCCAATGAGCTCTTCAAAGTTGCTGCCATGGGAAAGGAAGGTGATCGAGTCTACTGGCTGGCGGTTAGGCAAGTGCTCTCTGCCATCAAGGACCGAAAGTTGGCCCAGGCTTCGGGGATCAGGTCACAATGCTGGCTACTGGGTGACAGAGCTGTGCTGAGCAATCTTAAGGCGATCGTCAACTGCACGGAGGTAATGGCAAGAGAAGCCGCGAAGCTGCTCGAACGCTGCTTCCGCTTAGAAGACGATGTTAGGAGCGAAATCTCCGCGCTCGACGCCGGGATCATGGATGCTTCAGAAGGTGCGGTCAGAGCTCTCATCACGCGGGATGTCGGTCTAGCAAATCAGGTCATTGAGAGCATCAAGAGGCTGGAGGAGGACGCCAACAGAGTCACAGATCGCCTCTCAGAAATAGTTCAGGCGCCCCTATGTCGAAGCTCGATCTTGAGACTCGTATGCGGACTGAGCGAGATTGCCTTGAGGCACAAGGCGGTCGCTGAAATTGCTGTCAACCGCGCATTAGAGGAATCCGGCGATTATGCGATTATCGACGTAGGCTTCACTAGGAAAACCTAGCCTTACCGCTTCACTCCTGATCGTGAGATGTACGATGAGAGAAGAAGAGTTGGAGATGGCCCAGCGGCGCCTCAGCCTTCAATCGATCTTAGAACAAGCTCTGCCAGATCCACGATCTTCAAGGGGCTACGCTCAGTGGCTTCCTTCGACAGCGCCTTCAACATGGTCCGCTTGCACTGCTGACAGGCAGTGACGATCGTCCCTGCGCCTGTTTCCTTCGCGAGAGATATCAACTGCTTCGCGATCACTCCGGGGAAATTCTCATCAACAACTTCCACATCTCCTCCTCCTCCGCAGCAAAGTGCTTTCTCTCTGTTGAAACGCATCTCAAAGAAGGAAAGGCCGGGGATGCTCCTGATGACATCTCTCGGAGAATCGTATACTCCTGAGTTTCTGCCTAGGTCGCAAGGATCGTGATAGGTGACCGTGTCGTTCACTGACTTCAGATGGATCTTCCCTTCTCTGATCAGTCGCAATATGTATTGGGAGTGATGGAGGATTTCGACGTCGACATCATACTCGGTCTTCCATGAATGATAGCATGATGGACAGGAGCATACCACGGTCTTGACGCCTAAGTCCCCTATCCGCTTGATGTTCGTTTTCCTCAACTCTTCCGCTTCCCTTCGCATCCCCGCCCAGACCAGCGGATATCCGCAGCACCACTCGTTCTCTCCAAGGATAGCGAAGTCTACGCTTGCGTGTTGAAGGACCTGTGCAACAGCTACTGCTACGTCTTGCACTGTTGGAGAGAATGAGGACATGCAGCCCACAAAATACGCCACCTCCGCATGCGTCTTCTTCATCAAGGCCTCGTCTGGGTTTGGAAGATATTCAACCCACATCGCTCTCTCCGAATTCGGAAGACCCAGAACATTGTGCGTTGAGGCGACGGCATCTCTCATCACATTGAAGTTAGGAGGATAGTGGCCTTCGTTGACCAGGAATTCTCGTATCGCCCTTCCAAGAGAACGTGTGTCGATGCCGATCGGGCACACCTCCCGGCATCTTGCGCAGAGCGTGCAGTAGTAGACTCCCCGGGAGAAGAGCTTGAGTTCGGTAGGAGTTGGCTCTTCTTGTCTGAGTATCATGGCTGTTGGACCATGTCTCCGTCGCATGATCGATCTGAGGTTCTTGAGTATGCCCAGATAGACAGTCCCCGGATTTGTTGTTTCGGAGTATACCTCACAATTGTCAGCGCAAACTCCACAACTGAGACATCCATCGATCTCCACCATTTGTTTAACAGAGAATGCTCTCGTGGTTGAAAGGGCCTCAATCTTCACTTCTTGTCCTCGAGAGAAGTTTGCGAGAACAACCAGCGGCCCTGTGAAGATATGCCAAAGCTTGGAGTTCAGTGGTATGGAGGTCATGAAGAGCCCCAGCAGGAAACCAGACAATGACCACGATGCATACGACGCATACGTCAAGTCCAACCTGAGGGGTTCCAGTATCTGCGAAATCCCATATGCAAGGAACCAGTAGCCTCCGATGGATACAGGTACGTCATACTGGAGAAGCGAGATGCTCTCGCCGACCAACCTTATCACCAACCAAGCAACCGTCAAAATGATTGCCGACACATCGGCGAGCGATGTTTTGAGAGGCGTCTCCTTGAGTACGAACCTGCGGTAGACAAACGAAATCTCGCCGAAAATGATCACAGCCATGAAGAGGTTGTCCAGAAATCCATACAAATTCTCTATTGGACCCACGGCTCCCACTGGGACAACCTCGAAGAAGTATGCGGGAAGGAATGGCGCGTAGAGGAAGACAGTGAGTGGATCTTCGGGACCGATCTTTGGAAGTACTTCTGCCATGAGATGATTGATCAAGATAACGCCGACGTAGCTGATGAGGAACGCTGAAATGACAATCCCCCTGACCATGTTCTCCTTGGACAGTCTAGTGAACAGAAGGGAATTTGAGAAGAAAGCCTTTAGGAGACCGAAAATCTTCCTGCTGAAAACGGATCTGATGGCGCTCTCCACAGCTCGCCGAAAAGCGTCAGCCACCTTGAACCAGACCGCAACATTCCACGCTCCGAAGAACACGCAGGCTGCCGTGCCTATCGCAAAGAATAGCGCGTAAGATGCAATCATGTTCGATCGCCGAGTCAGCGTACAATGAATACCTAAAGTGCTATCGAATGTTTATCAAAGATACCTACGATGTCTATATAGAGCATAGAAACCTATGCGCGGCCGAGAAGCTTAGAAGACTGAAACCGAAGACGCACGATCGCCATCAATGATAAGACTTATGTCACCAGATCCGTGAATCCATTCCAGCAGTGTCAGAGAAGCCGAGTCGCTTGACAGCCTCGAACGAAGCGGTTGCACCGCTCGAGAGAACATGGCTGGTCCTCGTCAAACTCTTTGAAGAGCTAACGGCGCACGGCGTCGAGATCGACGCATCGCAATTGCGGGATTCCAAGGCTCTTTTGCATCTCGTTCGTACGACGCCCTTAGATCCCTGCGCAGCCCCGATGAGCGAGTCCGGAAACCCGCTGATGGCCTCGGAGGAAAGTCTAGAAAAAGCGAAGGCAGAGTTAATGTCAGCTAGCCTGAGGCTAGGAGAAGCGCGGGCAAAGTATTGGAGGGAAAGAATCTCGAAGGCTGAGCTTGAGGAGGGAGGGCAACACATGGTATACGGTGAATCGCGCTTCATCTCCGGGCTTCCTAGAGATCCAACCACAGAATGGGTAAGACTAACCTTGCAGCAACCCATTGGAGCGGAAAGAGTCAAAGATGTTGCCGAGCAGTTCGGAGTACTGGTCGAGTTCGAGGACAGTCTTCACTTTGTTTTTGAGGGAGAGCCGTCGCTGGTCAAGAAGGCCCTGGCCGATGTGTACTATCTTTCCCAACCCTATGTTCTCTGACTAGACTGATGCCAATGCCTCTTCACGACAAACTGAAAGGACCGATGTTTCGTTTGAGGCCAAGCGTCTTCGAATCTATGCCGAGGGTCGGACCGGAGAGCGTGAAGTGAAGGATTGGGACAAGATACTTCTCATTAGGCAACCGCCAGTTGCCTGATCTTTGATCGTGTTTCCGGATGAAGTGAGCCTAGCTTCTGTATCCTCTCAGTAAAGGTCTGGAAGACGGAAGCCAGCTTGGCATACTGCGGTATCGTTGTTCTGGTTGCGAATACTCGCAGAGGCTCTACTCCTCTACTAGAGACAGTCTTCCTGATTTCGCTCACGCGTACTCGGAATGCTTCTTCACCGAGAACAGTGCCCTCTCCCTCAATCAATATCACACCGTCGGCGCCCGCTGCCAGTGCTGTAATAAGGTGTCTGGCATGAAGCCTTCCGATTGATGGCACCTTGATTACACGGACATTTGTTGGGTACTGTTTCCTCGCGAGCCCGACCAAGTCGCAGGCGGTGTACGCTGAAGTTGCCTCGGTGAAGGCTACGATCTTGGGCTTAGTCGCGGGTGCGGCCGCGACCCCTTCAATCTCCGCCATCAACTGTGACTCGGTCGAATTCTTGAGGTCGATTGCGTCCTTCGGACAGATGGGAACGCATATCCCGCATCCGATACACGAAATGAATCTGACGGTCGCTCCGCTCGGCAGGATCTCTATC
>Ga0209725_1000011_pt1 | contig 116482 bp, 123 predicted proteins | sample I18A1metaG_FD_184145 | JGI IMG/M metagenome (GOLD analysis project Ga0209725, IMG submission 184145) | Lake sediment bacterial and archeal communities from Gulf of Boni, Indonesia to study Microbial Dark Matter (Phase II) - ​I18A1 metaG... | ecosystem: Environmental > Aquatic > Freshwater >...
CACAGTTCTTCTAGCAACATCTTCAGTCGTCGTCTTTGATTACAGAGGACATGAAGTAAGCCTATTTAGGAAAGGAAGGATGCTCATCAAGAACGTTCGCGACGAGGAAGAAGCTCTGGAGGTCTTCCGAGCTGTGGAGCGTTTGATTTGTGCAGGGTGAGAGATCGGTTCAAGTTCAGACACACCAATTTTCCAACCTGAAACTGTTGGGGAAGGCGTTATTCCTCGTTTCTGGTGGGATCGACTCGCCGGTGGCTGCTTGGCTCCTCATCCGGAAAGGGGTTCAACCAGTCTTCGCCTACTTCGATAACTATCCGCTATGCGATGAGGCTGCTGAAGGCATCGCGCTTCAAACGATTCGGAAAGTCTGCGCTCACGAGAAGATTCGAGATGCCCGGGTGTATGTGGTATCACACTCACCGGATCTTCAGGACATTGTTTCTAGATGCCCGATCAAGTTCGCATGCGTTCTTTCGAGGCGCATGATGCTTCGAGTCTCCGAGCAGATTGCTCTGAAGGAGGGATGTCAAGCAATCGTCACAGGCGATGCGATTGGGCAGAAGGCAAGTCAGACTCCTCACAATATTGTCGCGGCTGATTGCGTGCTGAATCATATTCACGTGGTCAGACCACTGGTTGGCATGAACAAACAGCAGATCGAAAGGTATGCGAAAAGGATAGGAACTTACGAGACTTCAATACGCCCAGGCGTCGCAACTTGTGGTGTTCCAACCAACAACCCGAGTACGTCTGCTAGACCAGAGCGGCTGCTTGACATGGAGAGAGCCTTAGACATTCAAGGTATGGTGAACAGAGCCCTAGAAAGCGCTCGGGTAATCGCGATCAATCCTGACTAGCGGGCCTTCCAATGGCCAAGCTCAATACTCTCGCAGCAATCCGTCTCGCAGCAGCGTCCGATCCTGACTTCCTAATCACCATTCTTCCATCCTGCCTGAGCGTAATCTCCTCTCCATCCTTGGCCCTCAACACCACAAACTGAGGCGTCCACATCAAGATGTCATAATCAGTCAGCGAATCAGTCTTGACCTTAGCCAGATCTAAGGCAAGGCGTTTCTTTGGGATGGCCTCGATGGAAAGATGATCTGAGCAGAGCTTGAAAAACAGTTGATTCTGCTCAATATGAAGTTTCGACATAGCACACATACCGCAAGTTCTTGAAATCTCGCCCTTCTCTTCAACTGCGTAGAATCAATGCAAGCGACGCTGAAAAAGAGCGCGCCTCTCCTGGAACAATCCCATTCCTACCATGATGATGACGAGACATTTCCCTGAGAAACGCGCAATCAGACCCCCCAGAAAAGTTGATTAGAGTTATCATTTCTGAACCCCTTCCCTGCCGGGGGAAGTGCCGGGGTTGGTCTCGGATTCTCCAGGCCACCGAAGGCCGAACGGTTCAGGCGGCGGGCTGCAGCGAGTCCGCGGCAACCCGCAGTATGGAAGAAATTCGCTGATGTGGGTTCAACTCCCATCCCCGGCTCCAAACAAAATGTCCACTTCCCTTCCTCGAAAACCATCATCGCTGTCGACCGCACCAGCTGCGCCCGCGAAGGAAACGCTACATAGTGAAGCATCGGTTACGGTTCTGAAAGTTCTTCAATGATTACCTATGGAATGTAACCCTTACCTATGCTGCTGGTTGAGTAGTCTGAGTAGTCCCAAAATGGAAATAGACCTCGCAACCGCCGTGAGCTCATAGTTCACCTTGAATTGTGCAGGGGAAAGCAGCAGCCTGTCCGAATGTACTGCTTCTTCTACTAGTAGAATATAAACAGAGGCATCACTTAAGCCTAGTCAATCACATAGCCCTGGACATAATCAGCCGTTATCTGACACCACACTTGCATCATATTGATGCGAATTGGACATTTTTTCGGCTCCAACTGATTCGATGATTTGTGTTGTGAGAACGGATTAGCGATCGAAAAGCTTTGAGATGCTTGCTTGAATGCATATATATGCGCATGCACATATGAACTTGCTATGACTAAAGTAATCTCTCTGTCCGAAAGAGCATACGGTACACTGAAGAAACTCAAGAGGCCAAATGAATCATTTTCCGAACTAGTATTGAGGATCGCTGGTCAGGAGGGCGGAAAGTCCATTCTTGAGTTTGCTGGCACATGGAAGGGGGGCGACATCGAGGAAGTATTCCTACAGATTATGAAAGATAGAGAACGCTCAGTTTCTAGAAGGATCGAGATGTGATTTGACTGCCCTTGACACGGACGTACTGATTTCCTTGTTAAAGGGCAGCCCTGATGCGATCGAAAAGATTAGGGCATTACAAGAAAGAGGAGACCGAATTTGCATCACAATGATCACTGCGTATGAACTGCTAAAGGGCGCACATATCTCCTCTAGAGCCGAAGAGAACCTGGCGAAAGTCAGGGAGTCAATCTCAAATTTGCGGATTCTGGACCTCTCCTTGGGCGCGGCCGAAGAAGCCTCAAGGATATACAAAGAGCTACAAGATAGAGGGAAACTCATCAGTGAGTTTGACGTACTCATCGCAGGAACTGTGAGATTCTGGGACGAAGCCCTTGTAACTCGAGATGGACACTTCAAATCGGTCCGCGGAATCAAACTAATCAGTTGGTAGTGAGCAGCATTCCTGCGCGGGCGTTACTGACCCAACTCTGAACCCTTCGTTCCGAGTCGGTCTGACCTTGATGCATCCGCGATTGACTGGGCATGGACTGGAAATTGGACATTCTTTTCAAGTCCCATCCCCGGCTCCAAACAAAATGCCCAATTTCCTTCCTGACCTAAATATCGGCCAAGGTCTGAACGAGCAACGACCGTTATGCAGCTCGACGTTCACGACACCGAGAGACGAATAGAGCGCGCCTACGAATCGATAAGGAAGAATGAAGCGCTCCCCGACACTGAGAAGCAGAAGATCCTCGCGTTCGATGAGTTTCTAGCTGCCAAGCAGATCAGCGAACAGCGCCGCCTTGTCTACTTGCTGACCTTGCCAAGGATCCAAACTCAGCTCCAAAAGAACTTCCGCCGTGCCACGAAGCAGGAAATCGTCAAGTTAATGGCGAATCTGGAAACGCAAGACCTCGAAGAGTGGACGAAATACACGTACCGTGTTGTGACCAAGAAGTTCCTCCAATGGCTCACCCACCATAACCAGATGGGAATCCGCGCAGATTCAGTGAAGCGTACTTGTGCTTGTGCGGCGGGCATCAGATCATAATTCACACTTGACTTCAACGAAACTCGGTTCGATAAGTAGTTGCGCTTGACAAGTCAGCCGGTAACTCTGCCCGGGGAAAACGCGATTGTCTGACTCACGATCTGATTTCCCCAAGACATTTCTCACGTGGATGCGCGGTGCGCAGGCTTTTAGTTCATGAGAGTTCCATTCGGATGCCATGAAACTGTTCATCTCGTGTGATATGGAGGGGATCAGCGGCGTCACGGGCTCGGATGAGACTGATCCCCAAAAGGAGGCGTACCAACGCTGCAGGCGCCTAATGGTGGGGGACGTCAACGCCGCAATCGAAGGCGCGCTCGCCGCGGGCGTTAGCGAGATCTTGGTTAACGATTCGCATGACGGGATGCGGAACATTATGATTGAGGAGTTGAACCCCAAAGCCCACCTGATCTCAGGAGTCCTGAAACCACTCAGCATGATGCAGGGCATCGATTCAACTTTCGACATGGCCATGTTCGTCGGTTATCATGCGATGGCGGGGGCTGCGGCCGCCGTGATGAACCACACAGTGTACGGAAGGATGGTTGATGACGCGTGGATAAACGGCAGTTTGGTGGGTGAGACCGCGATCAACGCAGGAATAGCCGGCTACTTCGGTGTCCCTGTGGGAGCTGTGACGGGCGATGACAAGCTTGCCAGCGAGGCCACTAAACTGCTGGGGAGCATCGAGAGCGCTGTTGTGAAGAAGGGAATAGACCGGTACACGGCGGAATGCCTGCCACTCACCACGAGCCGCGAGTACATCAAACAGACCGCAAAGAGGGCGGTTGAGAGGAGAAAGGATTTCAAACCCTTGAAGCATTCATCCCCGGTGACCTTCAAAGTGCGCTTCGCCTCCACCTCAGAGGCAGCTACGGCATGCTGGCTCCCCACGGTGAAACAAGAGGACCCTAGAACAGTCTCTTTCACTTTCGACGATTACATTGACTCCTTCCGCATGTTCCATGCCGTCCTCTCCCTAGCCTCAACCGCACAAGACAGAATATTCGGTTAGCTGGTTCCTGTGCTACGATCTGAAAACCTAGGGGCTTGCCCCCCCCCAAGGGGGGTACGTGCAACCCATGGATTTGTTCCGCAATTCTGACTCTGTCCCACTTTTCCCGGTGATGACTCATGGAGATGCGTGCGCACCCTCAGACGCTTGTCCCACGCCGAGGTGAGTGCGACTCGAACCTGCTGGACGTTTTGTGCTCGGCTCCGCCAACACAGGATATTCAGAATCGTTCTCGTTTTGCCGAATTTTTTCGCGGCTGGGTGGTTTAGGCTGGAGGTATGTCGCGGTCTTGAGATTGGCGGTTCCAGAACCAGCAGGTGGAGGGCGTTGAAGTGGGTCGCTTCTTAGGAGTAGTCTTGCAGTCAGGCCGGATTACAATTGAGATCGTGATACTCCCTGAGAATTTCCCGGCTGGGTGATGAGGCAGCGTCGGGCTGCCTCGCAAACTACTGAGGCGCTCTGACGGAGCCTCACCGGGGGACCGGATGATTCTATGGCCGAATGCGCTCATAGCAGCTCGAGAAGCATACTAGGCTTCTCATAGGCTATGAGAACATCTCTTCGGGCCGACGCGCTTCGTGTTGAGTCGCCTCTCAGGTTCATCTGGCGTCCCATATGCCTCAAGGCCCTATCTTATCTTTCGTTACAAGAACATACCGAGACTCATCGCGCGCTTTTCATCATGAGACTCCAACTCCGCAAGGGGTGAACCGAGGCCTAACCCGCTGTCGACTGTTCGGACGAGAAACTAAGAGTTCTAACTGCGTAAGCCTTTCGGGCGACGAACTTGTTTGAGGATATCACATAGCCCTGGACATAATCAGCCGTTATCTGACACCACACTTGCATCATATTGATGGGAATTGAAAATTTTTTCGGGTCCCATCTCCAGCTCCAGACATAATGCCCAATTCACACTCGATGCTCAGGTCTCAGCTGACTCGATTCCGCCGGTCTTGCTCATCAGCGAGGTGCGTGACTTCTGCCCGCAGGTTAAATAAGTGATTTCACATATTCCACGTATGGCGAATGTCACGTTATCCGTCCCGGAAGAGCTCTATAAAAGGATGAAGAAGCGCTCTGATGTGAGGTGGAGTGAAGTGGCAAGAAGGGCAATAGCGGAGCAGCTCGAGAGATTAGAGGGCCCCGCAGGATTCCGTGCCTCATCAGCCGAGCTGCGAGAGATGCTCGCGAATGCTGGAGTCAAAGTCGAAAAAGTGTCGATGAAGAAGGCCGTAGGCCAATCCGGCAAGATGAGGCGCTTGGAATGGAAGAGAGTATCTTCGATACGAGCGAATTAATCGAGCTAAGGAAATCCCGTGAGCTGGACACTGAGGGCTACACTACAATTCTCAACTTGATCGAGTTTCCCAAGGGCGTTGAATTTGAGCGGCTAAAGGTGCTATATCCAACAAGGGACGACTGCGATAGCGCCCTTATTTGGTCGGCTAAACTCCTTAAGCTGGGAAGACCTGTGCCGGCGACAGATCTTATCCTATCCGCGATTTCAGCAAGAACCGGCTTGGAACTCGTAACTCGTGACGAGCATTTCAAAACGATCAGGGTTGTGGCCAAAGAACTTCGAGTTCGAATCAAGCATTAGCCTCGGGGGGGCCCTCCATTGCGTCAACATGCAGCAGTGTTCAAGCTACGGTTCAAATTCCTGAGCAAGCGACTTACTGAGCCTTTCGTTCAATGCGCCATCTATCGACGAACACGTATTGTTGGTTCACGGGAAACATGGGAATTGAACATCTTTTTCAGCTCCCATCCCCGGCTCCACAACACAAATCCGGAGCCTTGTTGAGCGGTTTTTGCCCCTGATCTTCGCTTTGTTGCCCATCTGGAAAGACCTGTCAGGCTCTTTAGAGGAAAACGCGCTTGTTCTCGGAAATAGCGATTAACAACCTATCTCCCGCTTTGAACGAGAAAGCGTCGTCCTCCGCGACACGCGCAGGAGCACAGATCCAGTATTTCGAGTATGTCTTTTCGCCTTTGCTATTCGTTGGGAGCTTTGTCTCTTTACAAGAGTGCCGATTCCTTTCTGGGTCACCGTTGGTACACCAAGAACTGCTGACTTACTACGAGTCTTCTCATATTCGGTATTGCCAAGGTCAACCGGTTAGTCTACGCAGTGAAACCCAGCACAACTTGAACGTCCGAAGCAACGGCAAGCATTCAGGTAGCCGACGTTAGCCTATTTTTTCTTGAGGCGGACTGACGTGGTTTGGTTAGGGCGAAGCCATCATATTCTCATGTCGGCTGACTAATCCGTGTTGGCTTCTTTCTTTCGAAATAGCCGAATGTTAACCAAGTTGATCGCCTACGTTCTCCGAAAGCCCTTGCACGTTGATCTAATCGTGGCCGCATTTATTCTCCATAGTCAGATTCTCTTGTGTAAGAGGCGTCACTCTAGATACTCTAATAAACGGTCGACCAAGTATTCAATTATGCCTTCAGCGAAGAATTCAAAGTTGGACTATTCCTACGGAGAGATCCCACGGCCTTAAACCCTAGCCCTGTAGAGTGAGAGGAGTAGAAGAATTGAGTGAGACACATTCGAACGAGTCCTCAACAATAGATCGTGCGAGAATAAAGGAGCTTTTCAAGCGAGAAGGAAAACGGTTCGACGAGCAACATCCAAAGTCGAAAGCACTGTTTGAGAGAGCGAAATCATCGCTCCTCGCCGGGGTTCCCATGAACTGGTGGTTCTTCAACTGGCTGTCGCTCATAGGGGTAAGTACTATTTTCGCAAAGGAAGGGAGGGGGGCCCACATTATTGATGTTGATGGGCGCGAATACGTCGACTTTTGTTTCGGAGATACAGGATCGATGTTTGGTCACTCGCCGAAACCCGTTGTCGATGCGGTAACCAAACAGATGTCGCGCGGAATTACCATGTTCCTCCCTACAGAAGATTCCCTCTGGGTAGCAGAAGAATTGGCACGTCGCTTCGGGTTGCGGTATTGGCAGTTTGTTCTGACGGCGACAGATGCCAATAGATTCGTACTTAGACTGGCACGCGAGGTGACCCAGAGAAAGCGGGTTCTGGTGTTCAATGGATGCTACCATGGTAGCGTGATGGAGGCATTGGTTACACTGAGGAACGGTGCTGTAGTCTTCCAAGAAGGAGGCATAGGCCCCCCGCCAGTTGACCCGGCAATGGTGACGAAAGTGATCGAGTTCAACGATTTGGAAGCCTTGGAGGCGGCATTGTCGCCTCAAGATGTGGCCTGTGTGCTATGTGAGCCAGCCATGACAAACGTAGGGATCATTCTTCCTGATCCCGGCTACCATGAGGCCTTGCGTGCAATGACGCGACGTTATGGCACTCTTCTGATATTTGATGAGACACATACCATTTGTTCCGGTCCAGGGGGATATACGGCGGAGCATAACCTCAAGCCAGATATTATCACAATGGGCAAGCCTATTGCAGGCGGCGTCCCAGCTGCAGCTTATGGTATTAGTCAAGAAGTGGCTGGTAAGATCCTCGAGAAAGTGGTATGTTGCTCCGTTGCAACAGGAATAGGAGGAACTCTATCTGGCAATGCTCTGGCAACTACCGCGATGAGGGCAACACTGGAACATTTGCTTACCAAGACGTCCTTTGATCGCATGATCCCTGTTGCTGAGCGTTTTGCCGAGGGCGTTGATAGAATAATTAAGAGCCAGGGCCTGCCGTGGCACGTGGTACGTCTGGGGGCCAGGGTAGTGTATGGCCCGCCGCCAACACTTCCAAGGAACGGTGGGGAAGCCCTTTCAGCCATGGATCCTGAGTTAGATAAGCTGATACACTTATACCTCTTAAATCGGGGTATCATGCTCCTGCCGTCATCATCAAGACTGCGAGAAGCATTGATGTCACCTTATACTACGGCGGAGGATGCTGATCTACACACGAGGATCCTCGATGAGTGTGTGAAGGAGCTGATTTGATAGGATGAACCGATCCATCTGGTCGTGATCGGACAATAATTGTAGCATCCATATGAGTTGACGTTCTAAATGCACTTCTCTGAAAGGATTAAGAAACTCGGAGTTTTCGAACCTGGCGCTCCATACCAGTCTCACAGAATCTCCGCAATGGCCGCGCAAATGAAAGGCGAAGACACCATCGATAGTACATCCAACGCAATACTGATGGATACGCCAGTAGCAGTCAAGGAAGCTGCAAAGAAGGCCTTGGACGAGGGATATACGAGTTCGGCCCCTCTACTGGGGCTACCAGAACTCCGAGAAGCAATTGCTAGAAAGCTAGAAAAGATAGACGGAATACGAGCGGATCCTGAGACAGAAATCATTGTAACCCATGGGGCCGAGGAAGCCATCTTTCTGGCCATTCAGGCATTGGTTGACCCCGGAGACGAGGTAATACAGTGCTCACCAGACTATCCGTTCTATCTGAATATTGAAAATGCTTCTGGTATCCCGGTTTATGTCCCTCTCCGAAAGAATGAGAATTGGCGGCTTGAACCAAAGGACTTTGAGGCGGCAGTAACTCCGAAAACGAGAATGATAGGCCTGGATTCGCCCCACAACCCGACTGGACGTGTCTTCACAAGAGCTGAGCTTGACGGAATCGCGCAAGTCGCGAAGAAACACGACCTGATCGTACTGTCAGATGTGGCTAATGAGATGTTGGTATGGGATGGACGAAAAAACATCAACATAGCATCTCTTCCTGGAATGCAAGAAAGGACGATCACAACTAGCAGTGTTAGCAAGTGCTACGGTATGTCCGGATGGAGGGTCGGGTACGCCTGCGGTAACAGAGATCTCATCTTCCAAATGTCTAAGTTGCACGCGGTCGCCTGCAATGTGGGGCCAGCCACCTTTGCGCAAAGAGGCGCTGCAGCCCTCTACGACAAACTTCCTGGGATCATGGAGGGGTTACTGGAGCCGTACGAGAAAAAAAGAGATCTCGCCGTGAGGAGGCTCAATGAAATGCCCAAGTTACATTGTCACAAACCGGAAGGCGGGACTGTCCTGATACCGGACATATCAGAGTATGGAATGTCATCATTACAGTTTGCAGAATGGCTACTGAGAGAAGCGAAGGTCGCGACTGCACCAGGCAGCGGATATTTGGCTGAAGGCCACATCAGAGTGAACTTCGGCGAAGCAAGGCTCGAAGAGCTATTGGATAGATTCGATAAGGCGTTGGAGAATCTAGCGTCTCTCCCAAGCAATCTAAAGAGATCGAAGATAGGGAATCCGCTAAAGGTCTAGAAAGGAAAATTCCGGTGGCGGGATTCCACCATAGAGGCGAATGGCCGAAAAGGAGTATGAGACTATGCTAGTCTTTGGAGATCCCTGCCAAATCGCACACCACCAACGCCAGGGTGCCCCCCCTAAGAACATACGATCGAAAGAAGCGTCCAAAAGCCTGTTGATTTTCTATTCTAGACAGAATGTGCAATCCGCAAGGGTTTTACGGTTGGTCGACAACCAACAGCAGCATGAAAACTGACGAGTCACAAATACGCTTGTTTAAGATCGAGGACAAGCAAAAGTACGATGACACAGTCACTTACATTTATGCCGGAAACGATCCCGATTCGATTCACAAACCCATCACAGTTTACAGGGAGAAGAACGCGAACGCATATCTCGTTGCTGGCCGATATGCTGCTTTCACCGGAACCCACCTGAAGTACAAGCCCCTTACTGAAGAGGAACGAAGACTGGTCGTCGAGAAGCTGGGTTCAGGCAAGATTGTGAAGTTTCTGTCAAATCAATAGAGAACGGAGCGGATAGTGTTCTCTGTTGCACTGTTCGACTTTCTCAGTAAAGAGTGCTTGGAAAACGCTCGTTCAGTTCACGAGCTTCCGAACAAATTGATGCGTGACCTTGAATCTACGAGATCTTCTCGAGTCCATAGTCGCTCTGGTTGTTTTTGCCTCCGCTTACACCCTGATTCGCATCGCTCTATCTGAGCTCCCACCTCTTACGGTGGCACCATCAGATTCATCCTTGCCTCTTTAGTCATGGTACCTGTTGCGCTGATGTACTATGAGAGGAACCCCATAGGACTGTCAACCGTGGATCTGCCAATCCTAACTGGGCTCTCGATAACACAGATCTTCCTACCTAATCTTCTCCAAAACATTGGACTGGAGTACACAACGGCGTCGGTGAGCAGTGTCTTGCAGTCCACCACTCCAGTATTCACGTTACTTCTTTCGCTTGCCCTCCTTAACGAGAGGATTGGAGGGCGAGAGCTCGTAGGGCTTTGTGTGGGAATGGTCGGTGTTCTCCTACTCTCAACTCAGGGAAACTTTGCTAACCTTGGTGGCTCGACCTTTTTTGGAAATGTCCTCCAAGTGGCAGTTGCTGCGTCTTACGCGGTATCGGGCATAATCGGCAAGGTTGTCCTGAGAAAATATCGTCCGATACTTGTCGTGGCTCTAACGTTTTTGTTGGGAGCCCTAATACTGACGGGATGTGCCCTTCTATTCGAAAGAGACGTATGGCCATCGGCCATATCTAGAGAAGTCATTGTCGCCATGTTGCTTCTCTCGCTTCTTTACTGCTTAGGCCTCGTTTCTTGGTACGATGTACTCCAAAGGACTGGCGTCTTTCAGCTGTACGTCCTTCTCTTCACAATGCCTGTACTAGCGATCATCATCTCTGTGATCGTCCTAGAGGAAACTTTCACCTTTAATGATATCCTGTTCTCTGCGATGACTCTCGTGGGGGTGGCGATAACGCAGACTGGAAAGCGTTGATCTCCAAGGCGTCCTACTGCGATGATTTTCTATGGTTATCATGCAAGTTAGATCCTATCGCCAACTCGGGATCGATTCAATACGACTTCAGCCGGAGAATTCTACAAGGTCAGAGCGAGAGAGTCAGGAGAGCCGTAAAGCGATAGGGAGATTCCCGGCACCGAAACGTTTGCCTTCAGCTCCGAGTGACTAAGGCGATCAGCGTAAGCGCGATTCCCAACAATAGCAAGACTATTCCAACAACCAACCAGCCTAGCCAGCTTGGCATCATTATCGCGAACCACTTCACCGTCCCAACAGCAAGGAAAGCTATGCCCAAAACTGCAATTACTATGCCCGCCAAGACAAGTGCGACCATGCGCAACATGCGTCTGGCGTAGTTCTCTGCGAACCTACCAACACTGCTAATGGCCTGCCGAAATATCCCTTGAACAATCTTCTCAATAAGCGTCGGCTTTTCGCGTTCAGGCAAGGGCAGCACCTAGTCACTCAGTTTGGATAGCGCGATTCCAACAGCCATTCCAGCCACGAATGCCAAACCTAGAGCCAGAACCGGTCGCTTGGCAACAGCCTTCGAAGCCATCTTCTGCATGTCAGTCAGTTGCCTTCTCAGCTCTTCTAGGCGCGTGTCCACATCTTTTCGGAGATTCTTTATGGACTCCTCAACATTTCGCATCTCGCGCATTTCTTTTTCTCTCGACAAAGGAGCCCCTCACGGCGTAATGCACCCTAGATATGATTAAAAGGCTACCCTAGTGTTTCCTTAGTCACTCTCTCTTTCTTGGGCAGAGGGACAAACCGATCAAGAGTCCCAGCGTAAAAGCCAGTGCCGCCGCGAGCAGTGGGTTCTCTTCTATATTTGCCTCAATCTCTCTGAGCGAGAATGGGTTCTCTGGAGCTTGGAGATCCAATATTTCTTCGAGTTCCTCATCAGAGAAGTTTTCCGATGTCTTCTCTTGAGCGGTCATGGCTATCGACCCGGTTATCGGGAAGCCTGTCAAATATGTATTTGGTCATCGAAGGGTTGTAATTCAGAATGGTTCATAGGCATCAAATATCAAGAGGAGCGCATGAAACGAAGTTCTCGGGATTGGTTGTCATGAGATCCAAGGAGGGGACCACTAGCTACATCCTAGCAAGATTAAGGGAAGCCAGAACACAACCTCAATCGGACTTAACGACGAGCGCCGAGGATTACTTGGAAGTCATATACGAGCTTATGCGAGAGAAAGGATACGCTCGTTCCGTCGACATCTCGGAGTATCTTGGGGTCAAATCTCCAAGTGTAACGAGCATGCTCCAAAGACTACACCGGATGGACCTCGTCGTTTACGAGCGCTATCGCGGCATCAGATTGACCCCGAAAGGCGAACGATTGGCTAGATCTGTAAAGGAGCGACATCTAGTAATCACCGATTTTCTTCGGATCCTAGGAGTGGGAGAGAAGATAGCGAACTCGGACGCTGAAGGGATCGAGCACCACCTTCATCCGGTCACCATAGACCGTATAACACGATTTGTCGACTTCGTCAGGAAGAACCAAGCGTGGTTTGAAGAGTTTGAGCGCACACTCAGAGGTGCCTCCTGACACTCTCGGCCTGCCTATCTTTATTAGAATCCTCTAACTTTTCCAATTAGTCGAGCTTTGGCCAGCGGCATACCAGACGACGCTAGATTTTGAGGCGTGAAAACTTGGCAACTGCCGAAACACCCATCGTCGACTCTGAAGTCGGAGGTAAGACGGACTCTTTTCCGCATGTTTCGAGAGGTTCATGGCGTGATTTTTCGAATTACTTCGGCCCCGCATTGATCGTAAGCGTGGCCTACATTGACCCCGGCAACTATGGAACAGATATCAGCGGAGGGGCTTCCTTCGGATACAGCATGTTATGGGTCGTATGGCTTGCAGGAGTCATGGCTATGCTCCTGCAGTACCTCTCCGGAAAACTTGGCATAGCTACGGGGCATTCTCTTCCAGAACTCATTCGAGTTCATCTGAAGAAACCAGCTTATGTTATCCCCTACTGGCTTGGCTCGGAGGTTGCAACGGCCATGACGGATCTCGCCGAGTTTCTCGGAACTGTATTGGCCCTGTACCTGCTCTTCGGGATTCCTCTCTTGTATGGAACTTTCATTTCAGTTCTTGACGTCATTCTGATATTAGGTGTGACAGGCGGCAGGATACGTAGGTTAGAGTATCTATTCATGATGTTTGTGTCGACGATCGGCATGGGCTACGTGTACGAAATCTTCATCACCGAGCCCGACCTACACTCGCTAGCCATCGGGTCCTTCGCTCCCAACCTTGATTCAACATCGAGGATCCTATTGGCAGTCGGCGTGATCGGTGCGACTGTCATGCCCCATGCTGTCTTCGTGCACTCGGCTCTCGCAAACGATAAGATAACTGACCCTAGCATGGAAACGAAACGTCGCGTGATGCGGTTTCACAGAGCTGAAAGTATCATCATGTTCACTTTCGCAGGGTTTGTGAACGCAGCAATCATGACGATGTCAGCAGCGGCCTTTGGTTCACGTGGAATACAAATACCAACTGTGGAAGATGCCTACCTCACTCTTGAACCCCTTTTCGGGAAGGTTGCAGCGATTGTTTTCGGAGTAACACTCTTGGCATCCGGACTTTCGTCATCGACAACAGGAACGATCGCCGGTCAGGCAATCATGGAAGGAATGCTTGGGCGCAAAACGAACCTGTGGCTAAGAAGGATAGTCACGCGATTGATAAATACGATTCCAACCACCATTGCAATTCTCAGCGGGCTAGAGCCCCTTCAGATGCTCGTCTACAGTCAAGTGGCATTGAGTCTGATGCTGCCACTCCCTCTCTTACCGCTATGGACCTTCACTAGGGACCCGAAACTCATGGGAGAGCTAGTCAACAAGAGACTTACCACCATCGTTTCAGGCGTATTCATCGCCTTCATACTCTCGCTCAATACCGTGCTAGTCTACCTAAGCTTCGGAGGCCATCTCTAGGAGCGGACTTGGACATGTCCGCCACATGTATGTCCCCAGGAGCACGAGCATCAATCCACTAACGCTCAGAGGGAAGTTCACGGATTCAGGATAGTTTACGGCGTGAGGTTTCAGAATTTCATCAATCAAGACTACGTCAGAGAATATGGTGAAACCAAATCCGACGAAGATTCCGTAGGCCACAGGGCGTCTCTTCACGGACCTTTCCCAGTCAACAAGGCCTTCACGAAGAAGACAACGCTTACGAAAAGTACTGCATACTCAAAGTAGACCGAAAATAGAATTCCGTGCAGTCGCAGAAATTGATGAATCATACCCATGTCGATAATCAAGAAACACTCTATGCCCAGTAGTATCCCCATGCGGAAGTGTGCTGGTCTGTCGATTGGCTTCACATTTTCTTCTGTGCTCTCTCAGCGACCGCTTCTGTCATTTCGGATAGCCGAGCGTCTCCTCCCAGGTCGTAAGTTACTTTCTTCCCTTCGCCAATGACTTCTTCCGTGGCCTCGAAGATAGCTTTCGATTTCTTCTTCTCCCCTAAGTATTCCAGAAGCCAAGCGCCTGCTAGAACGGTAGCTGTTGGGTTAACCTTGTCTTGGCCTCTATATCGAGGAGCACTCCCATGGGCGGGTTCAAACATCGCGTAGTCGTCGCCGAAGTTTGCTGAGTAGATACACCCTATGCTGGCGACCAATGCGGAGACCTCTTCAGATATTATGTCCATAAAGAGGTTCGTTCCGAAGACAACACTTTGGTTGAAGCGCTGAGGGTTCTTGATCAGCTGCTGAGCAAAATTATCGATGAAATATTCCTCTAGACCTATCTCGGAGTAATTCTTGTGGACAGTGCTCACAGCTTCCATGAATAGGCCGTCCGTTTCTTTCAAAATGCTCTGCTTCGTTATTGCGAAGGTGTTCTTCCACCCGCGGCGTTTCGCTTCTTCGAAGGCAACCCTAGCGAGCTTCTCGCTTTGCGCACGTGTAATCTTGCGAATGGCTATAGCGACGTCGCTCGTCAGGCGAAGTTCAATGCCTGAGTAGATGCCCTCTGTGGCTTCGCGGACGCAAACTAGGTCAACGTCGCCAAGCGGACGCCTTGTTCCTTCAAATGTTCGGATGGGTCGAATGTTTGCGTATAGATTCATTCCCTGACGGATAGTCACGGCGACGCTGCGCGGTGTGCTAGGACCCGAAGGCGTCGTCGTGGGCCCTTTGAGACAAGCATCTGCCGACTCAATTATGTTCCAGCTTTGCTCTGGAATTAGGGTAGGTCCTCCATGTTTCTGCCACCATTCATACCCTGCTTCGCATTCTAAGAAATTCACCGAAGTGCCGACAGCCTCCAGAACCTTCAAGGTGGCGTCAATCAGTTCCGGTCCGGTACCATCCCCTCTAATGAGCGCAACTGTGTGGCGCAAAGTTGGTCTCTTCGCAACGAGATGGAAGAGTAGTTAAGCATTGTTTCTCGGAGAAAACCCGGAAATTCTTAGTCATAGATGATAGTCAGTTAACGCACATTTGCACCCTTGGTGACGAGGTTCTTCGGTGAAACCGACTCGGTAGTAGCGGAACTTCCTTTCGTTGCCTTTGGCATGAAAGTTGTAGGCTCATCCCTCAACAGCAATTACTCCCGAAATCCGGTTGGTCCATCTATTCGGATGGCGGGCGGGGAGGGATTTGAACCCCCGACCGCAGGCTCCGGAGGCCTGTGCCCTATCCTGGCTAGGCTACCCGCCCAAGAAGAATTGCGATTTGCAGGTATAAGCACCTAGACGACGAAGATGGTTTCTAGGTTGAAATGATTGATTTAGAGTCCTCGAAAAAAGGAAGTGAAGAGGTTACTCTCACCAAAGCGGGATTCTCGGGAACCTCTTATGGAATAGAGCGTCTATGCCTAACACGCGGCCAGTCGATAGTGGGATCATGCTGAACTGCCTCTCGATCATCACTAAGTGGACGCCGGCTGTTGACGCTGACGAGAAGCCAGCCGCTAGGTAGAAGAAGGCGTTCATGATGATGCCTCCTATAGAGGCGGGGCGAACCAGGAATCCAAGCAGGAAGGCAATCCCAACCAATGCCTCGTCCACCGCCACGAACGTGAATACCGGCGGCTCATTCGACAGGCTCAACTTCAGAACCATTGAATCGACTGCAATTCGCTTGCTCGCATTGGCGACAAAGGCCCGGGACATTTCAGGAGTCATAGCTGGAAATCATCTTGGTTCCGATCGAAAGAAGAGTCTGCCCATCATCGATGAATCTTTGCAAACATACTAGCTTTAAGAAGCATAGTCGAATAGGGCCTCACAGCCCAGCTTTCAAACCGCATGACTGGTCAAAATGGTCAATCTGCTTCAGCAATTTAGAGAGCAATGCACTAGAGCGCTAGAAGTTGCGCTAGAAAAGACCTTCCCAGACTGGGCGCAGAAGATACCGCGTCCAACAGTTCCGTCTCACCTAGATTTCGGTGAGTTATCGTCCTCAATTGCCCATGAGATCGCGCAGCAAACTCGGCATACGCCGCAAGAGATTGCCGAAAGAATCAAGGAAGCTATTGATCTGACGCAACGTGCACTCGTTGCTGGTGTGGAGGCTGTTTCCGGGTACATCAACTTCAGGCTCGACTACAACATCGCCAGCAAGTTAGTGTTGGAGGAGGTAGTGCGCCAAGACCTCAACTATGGGATTGAGAGAACGCGGATGCCGATCAGAGTCTCCGTCGAACACACTAGCGCCAATCCGAGCGGCCCCCTGACTATGGCACATGCCAGGAATGCAATACTGGGAGACGCTCTGGCACGACTGCTGAGAGCAAGAGGTCACTCGGTTAACAGACGGTTCTTTGTTAATGATGTGGGGAGACAAGTTTCGATTCTCGCGTACGGCTACTCGCTATTGAAAGCCCGCAGGCCTCAAGGAAAGATTGACCACTGGCTTGGGCGACTTTACGCCTGCATCAACTGCGCTGTGGAAATAGAGGCTACAAAGAGGAAACTGAATCAACTCAGTTCCGATTCCGTTGACAGAGGGGCTCTGCAGCGGACCCTAGACGAGTGGATAGGAATAGCGGCTGAGCTAGAGGCGACTGACAAGGAACTATTCACGCAGATAATTGATCTCACGAAGATTCAGGCGGATGCAGAGGACGCTGTACAGGAACTTGGCCGCAAGTATGAGCAGAACGACAGAGAGACGGCGAACCTGGTACGCGAGGTAGCGGAACTATGCTTGAATGACATGAATGAAACGCTGGCAGGGTTAGGCATTGATTTCGATACCTGGGACTGGGAGAGTCAACTCGTTTGGGAAGGCCATGTCGAGAAGGTTCTTACAAGATTGCGCACCCTTCCCTTCACAAGAACTGAAGGACTATCAGCTACGCTGGATGTGAACGCCATTGTTGAGGCCTATTCTCTCCGGGATCAATTCCGCCTATCACCGAACTACGAAGTGCCGTCGCTAACGTTGGTGCGTAGCGACGGAACGACCCTCTACCCTACGCGTGACATAGTCTATACGTTGGTAAAGTTCGCTGACTCCGACAGAGTAATCAACGTCATCGCATCTGAGCAGTCGCTTCCGCAACTGCAAATTCGCTTAGCTCTTTATGCCCTAGGCGAACGCGACGCGGCCAAGAACATGACTCACTATGCCTACGGTCTTGTTGAGTTGCCTGGTACGAAGATGTCGAAGCGCAGAGCTCGCTACATAGCATTGGACGAAGTGATTGGGCAGGCGAAGAGAAGAGTTGACGAAACGATGGCTCAAAGGAAGGAAGAACTTGGAGCCACCCAGGCTGATGAAATAGTTCGTAGGATTTCTCTGGGTGCCATAAAATTTGCAATGCTAAATGTGACGAGCACCAAGAATCTCACGTTCACGTGGGACCGAGTCTTGAGCTTGGAGCGGAACAGCGCGCCTTTCATCAATTACGCGTACACGAGAGCTGGAAGTATACTTAGAAAAGTCGGAGAGACACCCTTACATGCCGATTTCTCCTTGCTTAGGCATCCCATTGAGCATCTTCTAGTATTCAAGATTGCACAATTGCCAGATGTCTTCCAAGAGGCCGCAGATCAGCTTAAGCCAGAAGAATTAGCAAGTTACGCAAATTCGCTAGCGGAGAAGTTCCACGAATACTACGAGAAAGTCGATGTGATTCATTCGGAGCAGCGCGTTAGAGACTCGAGGGCATTGCTTGTCAGAGCGACCCAAGTATGCCTCCGGAACTCCATGGCGTTACTTGGTATTGACCTGAGTGAAAGGATGTAGAAGACCAGCTTGCGCCGGCTTCCACGCCTAATGAAACCGAATCTGGACCTCAAAGACATCTACGATAGGTTGTTTTTGGTCATCCTCTCGGTGGATGTAGTCCTGCGCATGCTGTGGCTCGACAGGCCATACGGATCCATGAAATTCACGGACGGCGTCACAAGAGAAACCAGTTCACTGATCTTTGATGAATGGTACTACGTCAACGTGGCTCGTATCATTCTTGGTCTCCCCCAAAGCGTCGGAGGGAACGGATTACCTCCGTACGTGAATGCGACCCCTGGGCTCGATCCAAATCACGAACACCCGCCGTTAGCCAAACTGCTCATCGCTCTATCGATGTACTTCTTGGGCGACAGTTCAGGTTATGCTTGGCGACTCCCCAGCGTCATCTTCGGTTCATTAGCGATCCTTGTCTTCTACTTGCTCATGAAGAGAATCACCAATCACAGGATGGTTCCACTTGTTGCGACTTTTCTCCTTTCCTTCGACAACCTTGTTTTCGTTCATAGTCGAATCGCGACGCTTGACATCTTCGGACTTAGCTTCATGCTACTGGGTTGCTACTGGTATTTCTCGGGCCGAAATTACCTTAGCGCAATCGCGATGGCATTGAGCACGCTGGCAAAGATTACAGGAGCGGCTGGATTCTTCGCGATCGCCGTAATTCATGCCGCAAAGTTCGCTGCAAGTCAACCGAAACCACGTCCTTGGGATCAATTCTTCTCTTGGTTTGAGAAATATATCGGAGTCTTTGCTGCCACTTTTCTCATTTTGCTGGCAGTCTTTGACCGGTTGTGGGTTGGTTACTCTAATCCTTTCACACACATGCAATTTATTCTCAATTATTCGACGGCGCTAACCTCCTCTTGTCCAAACGGAATCATCAGCTGTCCATGGCAATGGCTGATTAATCAGGTGCAGATACCATATCTTACCGTAAGCGTAAGTAGTGGTTCGACAAGATACGATTCGATCGCGTTCCTTGGCGCAATCAATCCTGCAATTTTGTATTTGACCATACCTGTGATGGCCTATTCGGCCTACCAGTACTTCAAAAGAAAAGAGGACTTGACCCTGTTTGCTTTCGTTTGGTTTGCAGTGACTTATCTGTCCTACTATCCTCTCGTAATCGTTGGACACAGAGTGACCTACTTATTCTATTTTCTAAGCACAATACCCGCACTCTGTGGAGGAATCGCCTACATGATCGCGGATCAAAATCCACCTAAGCTAGTGGTGATATTCTACCTCGCGGTTGTGGCGGTCAGCTTTTACCTGATGTTCCCGTTCAAAATTGTACCGTCATAACTCGATCAGAGGGAAAGGGCTCAGGCACATTGATGTTCTCCTTGCATTCACAGTCACTTGGCTGACCGAAATCAAGAAATACGCATTTGCGAGTTACATCAAGCGCTGCCAGGAGCTTCAGTGGGGCCGCGCAGTTTCAGGAATACATTGCCCGACTAGGAGGTGACATGAACATGGCTCAGGAAGAGAGGACCGTCCCCTTCCCGAAACAGCCACCTAGAACCAGAGAACCGATTCCGCCGGACACGATTCTGATCGGAAAGAAACCCATAATGGCATATGCCACAGCCGTCATGATGCATTTCCAGTCAGGCGCACAGGAACTCACATTAAAGGCTCGGGGTAGAGCGATCAGTACTGCTGTGGACGTCGTGGAAGTGGTGCGACGAAGATTCTTCGCTGGCAAACTAGCTATCAAGGAAGTCATCATAGGAACCGAGGTCATAGGGGAAGGAAGCGACGCAAGGAACGTTTCAACAATAGAAATCAAAGTGCAAAAGACCGGATGACCGACGAGACTCGATTGTTCTTTTTCTTGTTTTCTTTGAATTCTCACAATCCTGAAATCGTCGGTCAGTTCCGTACTATTAGCGTCTGATCCTGTTGTTTGCAAAAGAAGACTTGTGATTTCGACATAGACATAGGCGCTATATTGTTGAGTCCCACAAACCCTCGACTCTTGTAATTCTATGGTAAATCAGAATTAGTTGGCTGAGCGTTCGTCAATGTCGATTGTGAGAAACTACTTTCGTTGGCTCGCTGATTCTTGACAGCTTTCTTTCACGAAATTTGAATAGTGTTCGTTCTTGTACGATGAACAAGCAATCCGAATTGTTGCAAGCACAAACTGGAGGATAGTGCATTGAATCATGGATTCCTCAAGGATTGGGATGACGAAACAAGAGAACCCATATTCGCGAAGGTAGGCGGGAGGTTCCATCACAGAATTTCACTGAAAGAACAACTTAGTAGCGCTATCTATCGTCTGAAAGTTCAGCAGAATAAGCTGGAAGGGGCAGCTATGCGTATGCAACAACATGACAGGGACATTTTCAACAAATGCGTCAATGCCCAGATATCACATGATGTTGCCCGAGCCGCAATGTACGCAAACGAGTGCGCAGAAGTGCGAAAAATGGCTAAAGTGACGCTCCAATGCCAACTTGCATTGGAACAGGTGTCTCTGAGACTTGAAACAATTGAGCAATTCGGCGGCATTGCCAAGATGATGGCTCCTGTTGCGGCGGTTGTGCACTCGATCAAGAATCAGATATCTGGAGTCATTCCGGAGGTCGGCTTCGAGCTCAACGAGATTGGTGAGACACTAAACAGCGTCGTCGTTGAAGCCGGCGAAGCGACTGGGACGACATACGACATGGATGCTTCAAGCGAAGAGGCGCATAGAATCCTAAGCGAAGCAAGCGCAATAGCAGAGCAGCACATGAAGGAAAGGTTCCCTGAGCTTCCGGCAAGCGGCGTATCGACGCGCATTGGAGAAACCGGCATCCAGCACTAGGAGGACCAATCAGGCGGATGACACTGACCGTCGAGGGCATTGGCAAATATCTGGGCAAGATGATTGAAGATTCAATGGGGCGCTCAGCTGGCAGATTAGTGGGCCTCACAACAGACATCAAGGACGAGCTGCAAGCGGTTCAAATCGCCCACGACAGCGGCGAAGTCAATCAATATCCGATACGGTTCATCAAGGTAGTCGATGGGCGACCCATTCTGCTCGAACCCTGGCGCGTTGAAGCGGAGGACCTGAGAAGGGAGTACGATGTCGTCAAGAGACGCAGCCAAGCACTCGACCTGCTCTTCAAGGATGGCGACATAGACCAACTCGAATACAATCAACTAAGGAGCAGTTACGAGGGACTTGGCAAGGAAATCGGTGAAAGGCAGGAGAAATTGCTTGGTATCTTGAAGCAGGTTGAAGGCAGACTCGAGCAGCTGATAAGAGACTTGCAGACAGCTCTGACGAACAACAAGATGCTCTATACGGCTTCGGAGATCGATCAGCAAACCTATGAAACCGTTACGGATACGGTCCGGACAGGTCTAGAAATCGCCCGCAAAGAGCGTAAAGATATCGACAACTTGCGTGAGTACCTTCATGGAATAGGCTCGCTCGAGTTGCCGAAGGCACAACAACTTCCGCAAGCATCAAAGAGTTCTCGCGACGTAGTTGTCATCAAGATGAGAGAGCCGACCTAAGCCTGAAGAGGATGTGTTCGCGTTCTCCATCCTCCGACGATTCGAAGACAAGCTTCATCCTCCTCCTTTGAAGGAACGAATTGAACAAGCCACATTCAGGTTGCACGCTCAGCTCGAGAAACTCGAGAATATGTACAGTCGCCTCCAACAAAGGGACAAGGAACTCTTCCAACGTTGTGTCGGCGCCCAACTTTCAAAGGACGTAGGGCATGCCAAGATCTACGCTAACGAATGCGCCGAGATCAGGAAGATCGCGAAGGTCGTCTTAGGCAGTCAACTTGCTCTAGAGAAGGTAATTCTCAGGCTCGAGACTGTCGAAGAATTTGGGGCCATCATGGCGCAGATGACACCTGTCATGAGCATCGTGAAGGAGACGAAGACGAAAATTGCAGGCATAGTCCCACACGTCGCAAATGAGCTGGAGGGAGTAAACGAATTGCTAGGCGATCTCGGTAATGAGGCTGGAGAGGTAACCACTACCGCATTCCCAATTGAGACAACTGACGAAGAGGCAAAGAAGGTCCTTCAAGAAACAGGAGTGATAGCGGAACAGAAACTCCGCGACCACTTCCCGGACCTGCCCAGTTTCGAAACGGCCACCTCGCCTATTGCCGAGACGATACCGGAACCGGCGGCTGGGACGGCAACACCCCACAGTGACATCCCTGAACAGGTCTACGAGTACGCGAGGAAGCATGACGGTGAATTGAGCATACGATCGTGTGCTCAGGAGTTGGGAACGTCACCCGAGGAAGTCAGAAACGCGCTTGAAAAGCTTCGAAGCGAAGGCAGAATCGTGTTCGATTAACCGCAGCGGAGGAATATGGACTGCAAATGTCAGCCTCTGAACAACTTGAGCAGTTGGCTGTAAAGTATGCCAACGAGGCAATCCAGTTTGATAGACAAGGGGCAAGAAGCAATGCTGTGTCACGATACGAGCGAACCGTCGAGATATTGCTGAAGCTGTGTGCCCTATACCCAGAGGCCCCTCAAAACAAACTCTACATGGAACAAATCGAAAGATGCAAACGGAGAATTAGAGAACTCAAGGATCGGAACGGACACTTCGACGAAGTCGTTCATGGAGGTTCGAAGAAACCGGCCAAGCTGGGGCAGCTTCTTCTAGCTGAGAAGCTGAACGTGACGTGGGATGAGATAGCTGATCTTCATGACGCCAAGAGGGCGATCGAGGAAGCTGTGGTCTTTCCCGCAAAGCGCCCTGATCTTTTCCCTCTGGGCTGGCCTAGAGGGATACTCTTCTTTGGTCCGCCAGGTTGCGGCAAGACCTTGCTTGCCGCTGCAATAGCAACGGAGATTGATGCGATATTTTGCAGCGTCGACGCCCCTTCGATAATGTCGAAATGGTTGGGTGAATCTGAGAAAAATGTCGCGGAACTCTTTGCCTCTGCTCGCCAAGCAACAGAGGATGGAAACCCTGCAATAATATTCATCGATGAAATCGACTCCCTGGTCGGGATAAGGGGAGATGAAGTAGGAGGAGAAGTCAGAACGCGAAACCAGTTCCTAAATGAGATGGACAACATTCTCGATAAGAAGCATCCAACCCACGTTTACGTTATCGGCGCCACAAACAAACCATGGGCTCTCGATGAGCCATTCATCCGTCGCTTTCAGAAACGAATCTACGTCCCGCTACCGAACGCTGAAGCAAGACGAGAAATGTTCAAGATATGTGCCACAAATCTAAATCTCGCCCGTGACGTGGATCCCGAGGTCTTAATCGAGGAGACTGAAGGATACTCAGGCAGCGACTTCTGTGACATATTCCAAGGCGCTCAAGCAAAGGTTGTGCGTGAATTCTTCGATGAAAACGGTTCTAGCGACGGTCGGGCTAGGGCAATTACCATGCAGGATTTCATGGAGGTTCTCCGCATACGGAAGCCTAGTGTCTCGCCTCAGATGCTGAGCTTGTACAACAGGTGGTCTGAAACTTACAAAGCATTGTAGGGAGGTATGTTGAATGATCGACGCAACTGACCTAAAGATCCTCGCGGAACTCGCCGATAACGCCAAGTACTCCTTCGCTGAAATTGGGAGAAGGCTAAGTCTCCATCCTAACGTCGTCGCCTACCGAGTGAACAAACTTGAGAGGGCCGGAATAATCAAAGATTACAGGGCAGACATCGACCTTGAAAAGTTGGGCGTAACCGAACAAATTCTAATTGGAGCAAGCTTTCCACGCGACGCCGAAAGAGAAGACGTAATCGAGAAGATCGCAGCTATTCCACAGACCGTAAAGGTCGTCAGCTCGCTCGGGGAACCTGAGAGCATAGTCTTTCTGGTTGGCAAGAACAAGGCTGAAATCGAGAAGCTGATGTCAAAGCTCAGATCACTAAACATCAAGATCGAATATACAGGTTCAATCATCCGGACTTTCGACGAAGGAAGACTTGGCAGTTTCTTGAAGATTCTGGCGAGCGAACAGGAGAACGCACAGAGTCAAAGCAAGAGGAACGGAACACTCATGAAAGGGGGGATACAGTAATTGTTTAGAGAAAGAACTCCTCTGACGAAAAGAATCAAAGAAGCCATTCATCCTACGCCAATTAGACAGCGAATCAATGAGTGCCTCTTCAAACTGAAGGTTCAACAGCGAAAACTCGAACGAACGGCTTACCACATGCAACAACGCGACCAAGCATTGTACGGGAAGTGTGTCTTGGCGGTTCAGGGCAAGAACACAGAACTTGCATCCATGTACGCGAACGAGTGCGCTGAACTCCGAAAGATGGCGAAAGTCGTGCTTCACAGTGAGCTCGCATTGGAACAGGTCACTCTTAGACTGGAAACTGTACATCAATTTGGAGACATAGCATGCACGATGATGCCAGTCGCGAGTGTGGTAAGAGCACTCAGGACGCAATTGGAAAGCGTCATGCCCGAGGTATCACTGGAACTCGCTGAGGTTAACGAAGCTCTAGAGGAACTGACTGTTGAAGTCGGAGAAACCACAGAAACATCTATCGATCTGTCGGCGTCAAGTGAAGAATCCCAGAAGATCCTACAAGAAGCGAATGCGGTTGCTGAGCAGAAGATGAAGGAGCGCTTCCCCGACTTACCGACCATACCTGCCCGCGAAGCTAGGATGTAATCCCTAGCGTCCCTATCTTTCTTGTCTTACATCAATCCCTTTTTCTCGCTGTGTTTCACCCTAGATCAGAGGTGGTAATCACGGCAGTAGCAAGCAGAATCCTGACGCGAAGTTCCTCAGCGAGAAGGCAACTTATCGACATCACTGAGGACGTACTGGAATTCGTTCGTGACTCTCACGTAACTAACGGGATTTGCGTCGTGAGCGCCCCTCATGCCACGGCCGCTATACTGGCAAATGAAAATGAAGGAGGTCTAGTGAAAGATATTCTCTCAAAGATTGAGGATCTATTTCCCAAGATGGGAAAATACGCTCACAACCTGATCGACGACAATGCGGACGCGCACATGGCCGCGGCATTCTTGGGGCATTCGAGGATATTTCCGGTCGTAAGCCATCGACTCGCGAGAGGAACTTGGCAGAACATCTTTCTCCTTGAGCTTGACGGACCACGTTCGAGGCGTCAAGTTGATCTACAAATCGTCGGTGAGGTCTGAGATGCAGTTTCTCTTGGCGTTGTATGTCTTCGATGATTCAAACGAAAATCCATTCTGAAACCAACTTTGAAGGAGAAGTTTTAGGGCTCGTAAACCTAATAGCCCGGAAAACATCCCAGTTTGCGGAAGGTGTCAAGACTGGCTGAAGAAAATAATCTTACTTGGGTCATAGGTGGTCCCCAGGGAAGCGGAATCAATTCCGTTGCAGAAACCTTCGCGAAAGCCTGCGCACGTGGAGGACTTCATGTCTTCGCAAATATTGAGTACCACTCGAACATCAAGGGAGAACACAGCTACTACCGGGTTCGCATCTCGGACAGAGAGGTAAGGTCACACGTAGATTGGATTGACGTGTTAATTGCCTTGGACAAGGAGACTCTATTCGGCGACTTACATAAAGAATACCCGACGCATACAGGCCACAGAAGCGAAGTGAGTCCCGGGGGCGCAATCATCTACGACTCTGCACTGAAACTTAAGCCCGAAGATTTGAGTCGACCTGATGTCAAGCTGTACCCGATTCCATATACGGAAATCCTAGTGGGGGCCTTGAAGGAGGCAGGTCGTGACAAAGAACTCAGCAAGTACCAAGTCATGGTAAACACTGTTGCCTTCGGGGCTTCAACGGCTCTAATAGACTATGACTTCGATCTTGTCGCAGAAGCAATAAAGGAAGGATTTACTGGAAGAAAGGCAGCGTTGGGCGACCTGAACATTAAGGCAGCTCGCCACGGATACAACTACATCAAGAAAATATTCCCAGACGGCTTTGCCTACAAGGTCCACCCGGTTTCCTCGAATGAAAAACGGATGGTGATCAGGGGAGTTCAGGCAGTCGGAATCGCGAAGCTCAAGGCAGGATGCGCCTTTCAGACCTACTATCCAATAACCCCAGCCACGGATGAAAGCGAGTTCCTTGAAACCCACCAAAGAGACTACAACATAGTCGTCGTCCAAACCGAGGATGAGATCTCAGCGGTCCTGATGGCGACCGGCGCGGCTCACGCTGGCGCCCGGGCTGCAACATCGACATCCGGGCCTGGTTTTTCTTTGATGGCTGAAGGACTAGGTTGGGCGGGACACACCGAGGCGCCCGGACCGGTCGTAATACTCTACCAGCGGGCGGGACCATCAACAGGTCTGCCAACGAGAACTGAGCAAGGAGACTTACAATTCGCACTTCATGCTGGGCATGGAGAATTTCCGCGTATGGTAATTGCCCCAGGTGATGTCGTTGAATGTTTCCAAGACACATTTGATGCTTTCAACTATGCTGAAAAGTATCAGATGCCTGTAATCATACTGACCGACAAGTTCACAGCTTCAAGCTATTGCTCAGTTCCAATTTTCGATAATAACGGCTTCCAGATTGACCGTGGCCGAATTCTAGATGAACATGATCTGACGGCGATGTCGCCCTACAAGCGGTACGAGGTAACACCGCTCGGAATTTCACCTCGAACCTTGCCAGGAACGAGGGGCGGCATTTGGCACACTACAGGAGACGAACACGATGAGTTCGGTCACATTACGGAGAATTCAGAAACTAGGATTAGGATGATGCAGAAACGCATGCGGAAGCTGCAAGTCGTAGCGGAAACGATACCCGATGCGAAGAAGGTCAACTTCTTCGGTCCCAAGGAAGCTGACGTAACCATCGTAGGATGGGGATCCACCAAGGGAGCGATCTTGGATGGTGTCCTTGATCTGGAAGGAGACGGCATCCGGTGCAACTTCCTCCAAGTAAGATACATAAGCCCCTTCCCGACCGAACTCGTCACTAAGCACCTCTCGACCGCTTGGAGAAAGGTCCTAGTCGAAAATAACTACTCGGGTCAACTCGGAGCCCTAATCCGCGAGCACACAGGCATATCCATCGACTACAAGATTCTGAAGTACAACGGACGACCATTTTCCCAAAACGAGGTCTACGAGGGGGTAAAGGAAGCTATCAGGAACAATGTGAAGGAGGTGGTCATGGCCCATGCTTGAACTCAAAGACTACAGAACCAAGGTTCACAACGACTGGTGTCCGGGATGCGGCGATTTCGGCATACTGAATGCAGTGCAGATGTCGCTCTTCGAGCTGAAACTCGAACCCCACCAAGTGGGTATATTCTCCGGCATAGGCTGTTCCGGCAAGACACCACACTTCGTTTCCACCTACGGATTCCACACACTTCACGGTAGGGTACTACCCATTGCTACGGGAGCCAAACTGGCCAACAGAGACCTCGTAGTGGTCGCAGTAGGAGGTGACGGCGATGGCTACGGTATCGGTGCAGGCCATTTCGTAAACACAGGCAGACGCAATCTCGACTTCACGTACGTCGTGCATAACAACGGTGTCTACGGATTGACAAAAGGCCAAGCTTCTCCAACACTGCCAAAGGGCGTCAAGACCAAGTCCATGCCTGCTCCCTCAATAGTCGAGGGAGTTAATCCCCTTGCTACGGCAATTGCCGCAGGATATACTTTCGTGGCTAGAAGCTATGCGCTGGATGTGAGGCATCTAAAAGAGATGATTAAAGCGGGGATACTTCACAGGGGAAGCTCACTTGTAGATGTACTGCAAACGTGCCCAACGTACAACGACATCAACACGAAGGAATGGTATGCCGGTAGCGATTTACCTGCAAAGGCGCCGAGATTGTACAAGCTTGAAGAAACAGGCTACGACGGAAGCGTAAAGGATCCAACAGATGCGAATGAAGTGAACGGAAAGAAGGCCCAGGCAATCGTTCAGTCGTATGAGTGGGGAGACCGAATCCCAATAGGCATCTTCTACAGAATCGAGCAGCCAACGTATGAAGATATGATTGCAAATAGGTTGCCAGCTTACAGGGAAATACCGCTCGTAAAGCAGGACCTGTTCCACAGAGACGTAACGCCGCTGTTGGAATCCCTCACTTAGGCGCGAGCGAGACGGCCTCTTCTCCCTTTACTTCCTTTTCTCTTTGCCATGAACTCCAGGAGTAGTCATGCCGTAGGGATCTAGTATATCCTGCAACTGTTTGTCCGTAAGAATTCCTTTCTCCAGAGCTACTTGGCGAAGAGCCACACCTCGCGCCAGCGCTTCTCTTGCTATTTCAGTAGCCATATCATATCCAATGAATGGATTAAGCGCCAAGGCTATTCCTGCGCTTCTTTCCAGTAGGGACCGACAGCGTTCCTCGTTTGCTCTGATTCCTTTAACCAGTCGCTCTATGAAGCCTTTGACGGCATTCGTGAGAATCATCATTGATTGAGTCAGGTCGTAGGCAATGACGGGCATCATTACGTTGAGCTCGAGCTGGCCTGCCTGCGCCGCCAGAGTCACAGTCAAATCATTTCCAGTGACTTCGAAGCAGACCATGTTCAACATCTCAGCCATCACCGGGTTGACTTTCCCTGGCATTATGGAAGAACCGGGCTGAACTGGCGGCAATGTTATTTCCCCAATACCTGTCACTGGACCAGAGCTCATTAAACGGAGATCATTCGCAATCTTCGTTAGATCCACACTCAATGCTCGCAAAGCTCCCGAGAGTTCGACAAAATGAGCCATAGACTGCATCAGGGCGGCGTGATTACGGGCGACTCTGAATTTGAAGCCCGTATAATCACTCAGATATTTTACCGTCAGTTCCACGTATTCTGGGTCAGCGTTCAGGCCCGTTCCAACAGCCGTCCCCCCCAAGTTTAACTCCAGAATCTTCTCCATCGCAATATCGACCGTTCGCATGTCGTCTTTGATCATGCTGGCAAAAGCGGCGAACTCCTGACCCAGTCGGATGGGCGCAGCGTCCTGAAGGTGAGTTCTCCCTGATTTTACGATGTAGTCGAATTCCTTCGCTTTCCCTTCGAAGGCTTCGACTAGATTCTCGAGAACCTCCTTGAGCGGTCTTGATAGGATCGCGCATGCGACACGAATGAATGTCGGATAAGTGTCGTTCGTTGACTGTCCCATGTTCACATGGTCGTGAGGATTGACTAACTTGTAATCGCCTTTTCTACCGCCGAGGATTTCGTTCGCTCTATTCGCCAGAACCTCGTTAGCGTTCATGTTATGAGAAGTACCTGCACCGGCTTGGAAAACGTCTACAACAAACTGATCCAGGAGTCTTCCATCGAGAATCTCATTCGCAGCCGAGATAATTGCCTGAGCGATTCTCTTCTCGAGCAACCCTAGCGCGAGGTTTGCTTCCGCCGCGGCTTTCTTCACCAAGGCCGTTGCTCGAACAAAATCAGAAAGTGGTCTTATTCCGCTAATAGGGAAGTTCTGAAGTGCACGTACGGTTTCTGCCCCGTAGTAGGCGTCCTTGGGAACTTGTACGGATCCAAGGGAGTCTCGCTCTGTCCTAGTTTCTTGAATTTCATGCAATGCACAGTCCCGCGCCCAGCTAGATAGGACAATAATAAAGGCATGTAGCCGAACCCATAAATAGCTTAAAGCTCAGTCGGCGTAACCCAACTCGATGCATTCAAAAATGAAAGTGGAGCGTCAAGGCGTCCTGAGAATTTGGCCAGCACAACAGAAGAGCAAACTTTGCGTCGCGAGGTCGGTTGGTACGGCTCCTTCTCCATGGGTTATGCAGATGTCGGAGCTGACATCTACATCGCGATAGGTCTGGTTGCTCTCTTTGCTGGTGGAGCCTCGCCTCTCGCATTTCTAATTGCATCCATAACATACATCGCAACCGGCCTTGCATATTCCGAACTTGCAACAACATACCCGTATGCTGGCGGAGCACATATCTATGCTATGAAAGCGTTCAACGATCTTGCGGGATTCGTTGCTGGCTGGGCAGTTATGCTTGACTATACCGTCGACATGGCACTCTTTTCCATTGCCTCCGCCGGGTACCTTAGCTTCTTCTTTCCCTGGATAACGTCAAGCCACTTGTCCGTGTCCTTCTTGGGTTCGCAGCTTTCTGTTCCACTTCTCGGATTGATCGCGGGCTTTCTGGTCGCGCTACTGCTGATCGTAAATATCATTGGAATCAGAGAGTCATCCCTGTTCAACGAAATTCTTGTCTCCCTTGACCTCCTCGTGGAAGCGATTATTCTGGTTCTTGGCCTTCTTCTTGCTTTCACTCTCGTCCAGTTTCTGGACCAGCTGGGGGTTGTTGGCTCTCCTGAACTCCACTCGACCATCGCCTACTCACTGCCAAGTTTGCGAACACAAGAACAGAACTTCATTTATGGAATAACAATCGCTATGACATCATTCATAGGAATAGAATCAATCGCCCAAGCGGCTGAAGAAACGCGTCGACCAGACAGATGGATACCGCGCGCAAACAAGCTATCGATCCTTTCCGTCGTGATCTTCGCGGTTGGCCTGTCGACTGTTAGCATGGGTATGATGGGCTGGCAAGACCTCGCAGCTGCACGCAACGACCCAATAACAGCCATGGCAGAGCGCATTCCCACAATCGGGTCATACTTCGCCCCGGTAGTCGCTCTAACAGGATTCGCCATATGCTACGTCTCAACCAATACAGGTGTAATCGGTGTATCGCGCATCGTATTTTCGATGGGGAGATACCATCTCCTACCGCGTTGGTTCTACAAGGTTCATCCGAAGTTCAGAACACCAATAAGGACAATTGTCGTCTTCGGTATGATTGGCATCGCGCTCGCTATCGTGGGCGAACTCACCCTTGTAGCTGATCTCTACAATTATGGAGCACTCCTCTCATACATTATAGTCAACACGTGCTTGATTATTCTACGGAACAAGGAATCAGAAGTCTTTCGCGCCTGGAAGATTCCTGGAACAGTCACGATTCGATTAGGTGAACGTCGCCTCTTCTTGCCGATCATCAGCGTGATTGGCGCCATCTCTTGCGCGATCCTCTGGAGCTTGATTCTGATCTTTCATGAAAGGGGAAGGGTCTTCGGAACCGCTTGGGTGCTAATTGGAGTAGCTGGCTTTGTAGCCTTGAGAAGGATGAAGAAGATTCCAGTGCTGACTTCCGAGACTGGGAAGAAGATCGCACCGGGAGGTTACATGATGAACGCAGTGGTATTGGTCAGAACGCCTGAAGATGAAGAGACCGTCGTATCCTCCATTCGCGAGGCGTTGGATAAGAGATTCCGAATTACTCTTTTCAATATCATCGATCCTGCCGATCTGGGGCTTGATGCCCACGATTTGAGAGACTATGCCCAGATCAAGGAATATGGGTCGAGGTCAATGGAGGAGTTACAGTCGATAGCCCGCGAACTGAACTCCCTAGGATACGAAGCTGTACCCCGTGTGGAAATCGGGCCGTTCATTGAGACTGTCGACGAGGAAGCCCGAGCTGACAGAAACGATGTCATCGTCCTCATCAAGCGCAAGACCCTACGAGGTCACATTGAGAAGGAAAGAGAGGACTCGACACTGGCGGTGCTCTCTAAATATCCAGGCAAGATAATGGTAGCCCGGAGGGGAAAGTGATGCCGCGCGGTATTGTCGTACTTCTGAACGTATTTGTTGAGTCACAAGAGCTAGAAAACGTTACTCAAGCACTTGAGAAATTACCTGAAGTAACGGATCTATACGAGGTCACAGGAGAATATGATTTGGTAGCCCTCATTCGAACAGACTCCATAACGACCTTTCGTAGCCTATTGAAAGATAAGATTCTGAGAATAAAGGGAATTCGAAGCACCGTGTCCGCTGTAATCATTCACACGCACAAGAGGGAAGGCAAACCGTTCGCTGATTGACCATCATGAACCCCGAAGTATCCAGCTCAGCCAAGATTCTAATTCCAGTGGGGGACCTCGTGAGTAGAGAGCTCATCACGCGAGCCCTTCATGCGCTGTCCAGCTTCAGGGACCCATTAATCGTACTACTCCATGTTGTCGAAATCCCGAGCAGAACCGCCGCTTTAGATCCGGAAGTCCATAGACATCAAATTCAGAAGGCCGAGGAGCGATTGAACGAGCTTGCTAGGTGGTTGACCTCTCAGGGTCTTAAGGTCAAGGTGAGAGTAGCCGTCGCGAGAAGTGCTGCTGATGGAATAATCGAGGAAACCGAGAGAGACGGATACTTGATCGTATTTCTGATGAAAAGGAAAATGGTGAGCCGGTGGCAAAGGCTCTTTCAGCGAAGCGTAAGCGAAAGGGTGGTCCGACACGCCAACTGCCTAGTTCTGACGGCCCCTATTGGGAAGACCTCGTCTCGTAGCGAAAATCGAGCAAACACTAAAATACCGTAATGGATTTCTAAAAAACCACTGAGCTGAGGAAAGAGCCGATGGACATTTCGGGTGTTTTAGTTCCACACGCCTGAACAAAGTGCCGAGCATCTCAGCATGACACACGATTCTTCTGTGGTGACAAAGCAATGAGCAAGGAAATTGGAATTACCATAAAGAAAGCTGATGATCTTTCAGAGTGGTATACCCAAGTCGTGACGAAAGCCGAGCTCGCTGACTACGCCCCGATAAAAGGCTTCATGGTCCTTAGGCCGTATGGGTATTCCATTTGGGAGCGAATCAGGGACTATTTGGACCAACGCTTCAAGGAGACAGGCCATTCGAACGCCTATTTTCCCTTCCTTATCCCTGAAAGTTTCCTCAAAAGAGAAGCAGAACACTTCAAGGGATTCACACCCGAAGTGTTTTGGGTAACCCACGCTGGTGGCAACGAGCTATCAGAAAAGTTGGCAGTACGACCCACCTCTGAAACGATCATCTATGACACATACTCTAAGTGGGTTCGTAGCTGGCGCGACCTGCCACTCCTGATCAATCTCTGGAATTCGGTACTACGCGCTGAAATCACGGCGACGCGCCCTTTCATAAGAACCTCAGAATTCCTCTGGCAAGAAGGACACACCGTTCATGCCACAAAAGAAGATGCCGACAAAGAAGTCCTGCTCATCCTCGAGATTTATCGTAAACTCGTGGAAGAGCAACTTGCCATCCCTGTCCTCAGCGGATACAAGAGTGAGAGAGAGAAGTTCGTCGGAGCACTCTATACGACAACGCTCGAGGCAATGATGCCTGATGGAAAAGCCATCCAAATGGGAACATCACACAACTTAGGCCAGAACTTTTCGAAGCCATTCGAAATAAAATACCTAGGCAAGGATGAGGAAACCCATTACGCATGGACAACCTCGTGGGGAGTTACTTGGCGTCTCATTGGGGCAATGATACTTCTTCATGGCGATGACAGAGGCCTCATACTACCGCCCCTCATCGCTCCCATACAGGTTGTCATCGTTCCAATCTACTACAAGGATGCTGACACCCAAGCAATAACGAACAAAGTGCAATCGGTCGCCGAGGCACTTACAAAGGCGGGTCTGATGGCTTACGTCGACCTTCGGGAACAATACACTCCCGGCTGGAAATTCAATGAATGGGAACTCAAGGGAGTCCCAGTTCGTCTAGAGATCGGGCCCAAGGAAGTGGAGTACCACCACGTAACGCTAGTTAGGCGCGACAACTCTGAGAGACTGCAGGTGAAAGACGATTCCTCAGTTGCGGAGACCGAGAAATGCCTCGATGAGATTCAGAAGACTCTCTTCGCCAACGCGAAATCACTTCTGGACGCCTTGGCCAGCCAGGCGACCGATTATGGTCAATTCAGGAGAATTCTCAACGATCGAGGTGGATTTGTTCGTGCTTGCTGGTGCGGAAGTACGGAATGTGAGGACGCAATCAAGAGCGAAACCGGAGCTACCATACGCACAATTCCGCTAACACCCGAAAGACCGTTTGCAACTTGCATTCGTTGCGGAAGCAAAGCAGATAAGGTCGTTTACCTTGCCAAGTCATATTGATTTTCACTAACAACCGCATGGTGGGATAGGCTTCAGTAACTATCCAACAAGCTCTCTAATCTTCTTGCCACAACAACGTTTAAGCGAAGCATTATCCGGTGTAGTCCCGATGGGGCGCTTTGGCAAAGAAGAGAAAGTCGCGCGGGCGAAGCAAAGGCAGTAAGGGACGAAGTGAGATGACTCAGTGCACAAATTGTGGGATGGCCGTTCCGAGGGACAAGGCGAAGCGAGTTACAACCTGGGTTTCCCTTGTAGAACCATCGCTTGCTCGTGAGCTGCGAGCACAGGGAACATACATCGCCCGACAAAAAGTTGTCAAATTCTACTGTGTCTCTTGCGCGGTTCACTTCGGCGTTTCGAAGGTAAGATCACGCGACGAACGACGCTACTACTAGCCCGACATCTGCCTTGAAAGTCCGGCACTAATAGCTTTCTCCCTATGCTTAACAGATTCGACCGACATTTCAAATTCTGGGCCGATCTGCTCGACCATCAGAGAAGCTGCGGCCGATGCGAATAGGGCAGCTTCGCCGATCTTTCTAATGTGTAAGTATTCAGTTATGAAAGCGCCCGCGTAGACATCTCCCGCCCCAGTCGGATCGATAGCGCGGGTGTTAAAGGCTGGGATCTTGAGGATTTCATCTTCTAGGAGCAATATTGATCCACGTTCTGCAAGAGTAATTATGGGAACCGCGCTTCCGAACTCTTGTAGCGTGTGGAGAGCAGCGACAGGATCTTTCTTGCCCGTTATGGTCACGCTTTCATGTTCGTTAGGTTTGACAAAATCCGTCAGTTCCACGATCCTGCCGAACTGTTCTCTGTAGCACCTATGAATTACTCTCCTCTTACGTCCTACAACTCTCACCAGTCCCTGCGGATCCAAGAAGAGCTTAGCCTTCGACGACGAACGGATGAACTCGATCAATTCGATGTCAACTTCTCCAAGAATTGGGCCGATTAGAATGAACTTGGTATTGAGAAACTTCTCTGGAAAATTTTCCCTACTGATCTTGCCGGCAATGCCCAGCACATCCAGAGTCCGGTTACCACGTTCATCGTAAGTGAGGTGAAAGCCACCAGTCTCCCCGCTTGAGGAATCCAGGAAAGTTTCAATTCCGTTCCTCTTCATTTCGAAGAGAAATCGTCGCTCGAAATCCTTCCCTACGCGGCCTATGAGTCCAACTCTGCCTATGCCGAGTCGTTTGGCTGCAAGGCAGGCATTCGTGCTGCAACCTGAGAGCACTCTTCCCTCACTCCTCGCCCACGGAGTTACAATAACATCGTATACTGGATTGCCGAGCCCGACTAGGTCAAACACTAATGCTCATTCCTCGTGTGTTCTTGAAGGTGTAGTGAAGCCTTTGCACGACCGTAATGTGCGATAAGACCCCGACGATGATAACGCATACCAACAGCGCAATCGAGAATATCGACTGGAGCAGTGACCCGATCAGAAGCACTACTATCTTCTCTTGGCGCTCTGCTATTCCTACAGTGCAGCTCTTCAAGCCGCCTACCGATTCGGCCTTAGCCCGTACGAAGCTTGCCATGACCATTCCGAATAGGCAGAAAACAACCCAACCCCAGTCGGCAAATCCCCCCATACCTACACCCAACAGGACTATGAATTCCGCATACCTGTCAAGTACGTGATCATAAACGGCCCCGAACCGTGTCGCTGTATTCGTTGCACGGGCAACTGCTCCATCTAGCATGTCAAGCGCGACGGATGAGAGAAGACCAAGCCCACCCAGCACTGGCGCCTTAGCAACGTACGCTGCGGCCGCAAAAGCGGAAACTACCAGACTTGAGGTAGTTATAAAATTGGGTTTCAGCCCTAGCCTTCCAAGTGTCCTGCCGACAGGCTCCATCGCAGCCTCATATTTCTCCCGAAGTCTCCCCAGCAATTTGAGATCATCTGCCGCGCATTATTGCACAGTCCTAATGGGCATTTCGAGAAGAGTAGCTGAAAAGCTGAGGATCCAGCTTTTCCCGCGGATAACATCGGGTTAGTCTAGCACTATTTTCCGTGTGCTTTGACACATGGAGCAGTCAAAGGAAAAGGGCCTGAACGTAGATGGGTTCGTGGACGACTACGAGCACTGCAGTCTGACCAATATGCTCGACGGAGCTGTCTGATCAACAATGAATGGTTGCGGCCCTATTTGTGTGCACGAGGCTTTGGATACAGTTATCGAATAGCTTCCGAACGGGACATTTAGGGTCGTGTTACCATTTGCATCCGTATTCTGACTGACTGATTGCACTCCAGAAAGCGAAATCGTTGCTCCTTGGATTGGTTGGTTCGAGTAGTTCTTCACTTGAAAGGTAATGGCCATAGTCGCTGACTGATATGGAACAACTATCGCGAGCGAAAGCAGCACGGTCGCGAGGAGAATTTCCTTGGGTACGGTGATCATGTCTGACACTCATCCAAGTGTTAGGTGGCATGGGAGTAGGTATATCAATGTTCCGATTCAAGAACATTCATGTTCATCTTGTCGGTCGTATCCACTATTCTCCGCGCCCTCATGTTAACTTCCCAATCGGGTCCATGTACCTCCGACTCTTTCCGCACCCAACGTCAGTTCCCTAGATTTGCTCCAACTCTTGAGTAGAATATGCCTATCTCTTGGCAATTGTCTTCCAGCGGGATTGCAATGCTATCTTGCATTTCTCATGTGAGTACTCCGATTCCATTCTCTGATCGGAACTGAACTCTCTGCGGTTATTCTTGCACAATGTTAAGACCAAGTTTTTCAAGCACCAAGTTCGTTCTGATACCGATTTCAATGGGCAAAGTGTCTAGAGGTCAGCAGTGCAATGTAGCGGGGTGCACAGGATCCGCTATACGCTCGCTTCCTCCTGAAAAGGTTGCTAATGCGGGCCTCAGCATAGGCAATCCCCGTAGGGCATACCTTTGTAAAGCACACTATCGAGAATACAAAAAACTAACCCGAAGGGACCGGCAGTTAGACAAGTGGCGCTTCTCAGCCTAAGTTCTATGGCTGCGGAGATATGATAATGAAAGAAGCTGGTTCCAACGAGTGTTTTGAGCAATGAGACTCCTACTGCTACACTGTGAGCACTTCGAATACGAAGTCCGCGAAGAAGCGATAACGAATCCTGAGCCCCTTGCCAATAACAAGCGAGGGGGCTTCGATAACATCTTAGTGGCATTCTGCACCATAGAGAAGGAAGATGAGGCGAACCCTTCCGAGGTAGTGGCAAAGGCTACAGAGTCGATAGCCCAAGTTGCGAGATCGGTTAAGACCAAGAATATCTTAGTCTATCCATATGCTCATCTTTCGAGCAGCTTGGGCTCGCGTGACACTGCGATTGGTGTCCTGCGAGACCTTTCATCTGGTCTCCTATCTCTGGGATACGATGCTCACCGCAGCCCCTTCGGTTACTACAAGAGTTTCAGCTTACGGTGTTTGGGACATCCACTCTCAGAGCTGTCGAGAACCATACAGCCTGAGGAGGCAAAAGCTGAAGCACCCCCAATCATGACGTACTACAAGATTCTGGGGCTCGATGGCAAGCTATACGAACCTGACGAGTATCCGTTCCGGCCTAACGAGGGCGAGTTTCAGGTTCTCGTGGAAAAGGAAGCCCTCAAAAAAGGTCTTGTCGGCGGGGAGCCGCGCTTTCTGGAATACTGCAAGAAATTTGGAATTGAATGGGAAAGCTTCTCGGATCAAGGTCACATGCGATACAGTCCCGAAGGCGTGATGCTCTTCGACCTAATCAGTGAATACTCTTGGGACGCGGTGAATTCTGTAGGTCTGCCTATCCTTCAAGTGAAGGGCACAAATATGTTCGACCTCTCCGTCCCTGCGGTCAAGGAACATGCAGATCTCTTCGGCTCGAGACTGTATCGAATCGAAGTGGAAAACAAGAGCTTCGTCATGAGATATGCCGCATGTCACCAACAGTTCGCAGCGGTGCGGAACTGGTCACTGAGCTATCGACATCTTCCCTTTGGAACCTTTGAAGTAGCCGACTCGTATCGACTTGAACAGAGCGGTGAACTTCTGCTCTCATTCAGGCTACGCAAGTTGCACATGCCTGACTGCCACGTATACTGCAAGAACTTGGAAGAGGCCAAGAGTATTACTCTCAAGCTTCACGAGAAGATCTACGAGGAAATCCGAAAGCTCGGAAGAGACTATGTCTCAGTATACAACATAACACGGAACTTCCTAGAAACAAACAAGGACTACGTTATGCAGTTGGTGAAACGGGAAGGAAAGCCAGCGTTACTCAACTTTGTGCCTGAAGGGATATACTATTGGGTCTTAAACATTGAGTATCATATCATAGATGAATTGGAAAGACCTCGAGAGATCGCCACCGTCCAGATTGATATTGGAAATGCAAGACGGTTTGGGATCTCCTACGCTGATGAGCAAGGAAACAGAGAGTTCCCCACAATCATACACACCGCTGTAATCGGATCAATAGAGCGATACTTGTTCGCCGTGCTAGATCAATGTTCTCGGATAGAGAAGAAGGGCAGTAAACCCTCACTGCCACTCTGGCTCAGCCCTACACAGGTACGGTTGATTCCTGTCAAGCCTGATCACTTGGAATTCTCGAAGAAAGCCGCCTTCAGATTGGCTAGCGCTAGCGTTAGAGCAGACATCGATGATCGAGATGAAAGTGTCGATAAGCGCGTTCGAGACGCGGAATTGAATTGGATTCCCTACATACTTGTTCTCGGGAAGAGAGAGACAGACACGAAAGTCTTCACGGTTCGTCGCCGCATCGATGGGAAACAATACAACTCCACCCTAGAGGACTTGGAAAATGAGATATCACAGTCCACTTCAGGATATCCCCGAATGGCACTGAGGCTGCCAGTACTCGTTAGCAAGAGACCGGGCTACAGACAGTTGCTTTGAGTCTCGCTTGTGAAAGCTTATATTACCTTCAGTAGCTAGTTGCCGATCGCGATTGTGAACCGAAATGAGCAAGGACCAAGGCTACGGATTCCTCATTTTCCTTCTTTCGGTCGTCATTGCCATCGCCTATCTTGCCGCGTTCTTTGCTCCCTTCTTGGGCTTACCGAGAGCATTGTACGAGTGGGCTGTCGGGATACCCGTCCTACTCTTTGTGCTCTTGGTTCTTGTGATATCTGGTTGGATAGGGTGGACAATGCTGACGACACCTCCCCCGGCGCCGCTCGAACCTGAACTACCGAGTACACCTGCAACAGCTACCGCTGCTTCGCCCAGTGAGGCTGAAGCAAAGAAGGATTAAGATAGAAAGAAAGGCGAGGGTCTAGATTACGCTCTCCCTCGGGTAGACTTCGATTCCCCTCTCCGTGATCCTGTAGGGTCTGGGTTGACGATCAATCTGCGTTTCCCGCATCTTCTCAACTTGGATTATGCGCTCCATAGTTCTCCCAGCCGCGATCGTCTGCATGAGGACAACGCCATGAACCAAGTATTCCTCTATCTGTAGCGTTCTTCCTTTGATTCCAACCCTTCGAAGCTCCGACGACAAAACGCAGGTGGCACCAGTTTCCGTCAGCGCCTCCACTAGGTCCAATAGAGCTTTTCTCCTCTGAGATTCGTCAGCGTACTGGTAGAGCAGCAGCGAAACGGGATCCACTATTATCCTCTGAGCATCGATGGCTTTGGCGCTGCTTCGAATGACCTCAAGTAGGCTTATCAGCGAGAAGTCCTGTCTTCCAATCGTCAGTTTTCCTATTCTGACTTCGCCTGGAATCGTTCGTATCGGGGAGGCATCGACAAATGAGAACTTGCTTTCTGTTTCCGCAGTATCGAAATCCCACCCAAATGCCGTCATCTCGCGAACGTAGTGACCTTTCCCTTCTTCCATGCTCACGAAAAGGCCGTTTTCCCCGAATTTGTCAATTCCATTGATGAGAAATTGCGAACAGAGGATGGTCTTCCCAGCACCTGGTTCGCCCAATATCAGTATGACTCGTCCTTGGGGGAAACCACCCCCTAAGATCTCATCAAGTCCAGGGACCCCTGTTGGTGTTCTAGCGACAGTCTTCTTCAAGTCAAGTCGTCCGAGGTGGTGAAGCAGGTAGCATAAATGATTTCGGTGAGTACAACACAACTACCTGCCAACCGACGACACCCTAAACCCTACCAGTTTGACTCATCCGACGTAGTGATCCTGGTAGCCCTCCTAAGGAGAAACAGCAAGGCCCATGACCCGCAAACAAGTCTCAGACTTAGATGAGACAACGGTTCTCAATCGATTGCGAACGAGTAGCTTAGGTAGGGCACTCCTGATAGTTAGTGAATGCTCCTCCACGAACGACATCGCGCACAATGCTGCCGCAGAAGGCGCGCCTCACGGTTTCACTGTTGTCACCGAGGAACAAACGATGGGACGCGGGAGACACGGCGCAAGTTGGCTTTCTCCGCGAGGTGGAATTTGGATGACGACTGTTCTTCGCCCACCTAGGGTCTGTGCCGCACTTAATGCTCTCCCCCTAATAGGGGCGCTAGCTATCGCTCGGACTGCCCGCGCTAGCTTAGGGATTCAGGCCTTTGTGAGGTGGCCCAACGATGTAGTTCTCAACAATCGAAAAGTGGCCGGGGTTTTGGTTGAAACGCGATTCGAAGGAGATAGGCTAGAGTTCGCCCTTCTCGGTTTGGGAATTAATGCGAACTTCCACACCTCGCAACTGAGGGATCTCGCAGAAAAATCGGTCACTCTTATGGATGCATGCGGTTCGCCCATTCAGAGAGCGCCATTTATCTCTTCACTCTTGCAAGAAGTTGAGGAAATATATGATCTCGCACGGTTGGGAAAAACCGCGTATATCCTGCGATGGGTAAGACAACTTGACTGGTCTCGAGGAAAGCGAGTTGTCATTCGACTCGGAGGTAGCACTAGCACTGGAATCATGGATGGCTATGAAAGCCTAACGAAAATACGACTTGTAGTTAAGCAACGGTCACTTCTGACGGTTGAAACGGACTCTGTGATTGCCGTTGACTACGTCGATGCCTGAAGAAAACGAAAGCAGCGATGCTCGTAATAATCAGTAGAGCGCCGACGCCCATGGCTATTGCTCCGTTCTGACGCTCAGGATAGCGTAGTGGATAGTGAGTCACAGTGAAGTTCTCTACTAGGAGAAATCTGTTGTTTGGGTTTCTGATGAGCCAATCCCATCGCCACGGTTGGTTAGTGCGGGGTAATTGTACATCGAACGTTTCATCTATTTTCGAAGAATTTCGATCGAAGAGGGTGCTCTGATTCAAGTTCCATATAAGAAGGACCTCAGCGGTATCATTCGAAACGAAGAACACATGGAAATGCCAGAGATCGGGTTCCTGAGCCGGTGTTCCCTCCACCCCCCATGTCCACATGTACGCGTTCCCGGGGATTATAGACGTAGGTGTTATCCAATTCTGAATCACAGCACCCGTGTTCGTCTGCGTCCAAAGCATGGCTCCTCGTGCCACAAGGAGGGTCCCAAGGATCACGAAACCTAGGAGTGTGAAGCGCGAATTCTTCGTGTCAAGTCCACCCTCGACTCCGGCGTTCTCATTCCACAGCCTAATAAGTGGTAGTCATAGTTGAATACTCTTCAAGAATCGGGCGTTGTAATTGAAGGAACCGGATCAAACGATTACGAACAAAATTGAGCAATTAAGGGAACTTCGCGAGAAATCGCAGATTGGAGGAGGGAAAGCACGCATAGACGGACAGCATGCAAAAGGAAAGCTGACAGCTCGGGAGCGACTCGACTTATTAATGGATTCTGGAAGTTTCGTTGAACTGGATCGCTTCGCTCTCTCTCAAGCGAAAGACGTTGGCATAGAGAGCAAGAAGATTCTTGGTGACGGAGTTGTCACGGGCCACGGAACAATATCCGGTCGTCCGGTCTATGTCTTTGCACATGATTTCACCGTATTTGGAGGCTCCCTTGGCGAAACCTTTGCGATGAAAGTCTGCAAGATAATGGACCAAGCTCTGAAAGTTGGGGCTCCAATAGTTGGCTTGAATGACTCGGGGGGAGCCCGCATTCAAGAGGGAGTGGTGAGTTTAGGGGGCTACGCCGAAATCTTCTACAGAAATGTCCTCGCGAGTGGGGTTGTTCCCCAGATCTCGGCTATTATGGGACCATGTGCAGGTGGAGCCGTGTATTCACCTGCTCTGACGGATTTTGTGGTGATGGTGGACAAGACAAGCCACATGTTCATCACTGGGCCAGATGTCGTAAAATCTGTGCTGAATGAGGATGTGACGCTCGAAGCGCTGGGGGGTGCCTCAGTTCATAGTCAAACGTCGGGCGTATCTCATTTCTTCGCTTCCGACGAGAACTCGGCGATACAACTGATCAAAGCGATTCTCTCCTACATACCCCAGAACAACTTGGAAGATCCGCCGGTCCTCAAGACAGAAGACGATCCCAACAGAATGGACTATGAACTGGCATCAATGGTTCCTTCAGACCCGGATCGGCCTTACGATGTGAAAGACATCATCGATCGCGTCATCGATACGAGGAGCTTTCTGGAAGTGCAAGCTCAGTGGGCCCCGAATATCGTCATCGGCTTTGCGCGGCTTGACGGACGGAGCGTGGGAATCGTCGCCAACCAGCCCAAGTTGTACGCGGGCGCACTGGACAACAATTCCTCAATAAAGGGGGCTCGTTTCATAAGGTTCTGTGATGCTTTCAACATTCCAATCATAACATTTGTTGACGTGCCCGGATTCATGCCAGGCGTCGACCAGGAACATTCGGGGATCATTAGAAATGGGTCGAAGCTCCTGTTTGCCTATTGCGAAGCCACTGTTCCGAAACTGACAGTAATCATTCGCAAAGCGTATGGAGGAGCGTACGACGTTCTAGGAAGCAAGCACATCCGCGCAGACTTCAATTTCGCGTGGCCTACAGCTGAAATCGCAGTAATGGGTCCTGAAGGGGCCATAAGAATCCTCTATAGAAAGGAAATCGCCCAGTCAAACGATCCAGATTTCATACAAAGACTAGTGAAACAATATCGCGAAAAGTTCGCCAACCCATATATTGCTGCCGAACGTGGGTACATTGACGACGTAATCGAACCCCAAGAAACCCGACCGAGGCTAATCAAGGCACTAGAAGCTTCTCTCGACAAGCGTGAGCTCAGACCGCCAAAGAAGCACGGGAATATTCCTCTCTAGTCGGGGTGGTGGACCCTGAGCTGGCGCGCGCAAAGGACGGTGGGGCGTACCGGATTTTCATTCTATTGGGTTCGGGAACTCTTACGCACGATAGCGTTTGAGAGAAGGTGAAAGCAGCAGACTTGATATGGTGAACTGCTGGTGAATGAACAATTGCGGAAAATCTCCGTGCAAGAATGTGGATTGTTCTCTGCTTGAGTTGGTCGGGAACCTGAAAATGAAACTGCTAATTGCGAACAGGGGCGAAATAGCTCTCCGAATAATCCGGACATGTAAGAAGCTCGGACTGCGAACAGTTCTAGTGCACTCAGACCCGGACCGTCAATCTCTTCCAATACAGTACGCTGACGAGAGATACGCTCTCGAGGGTTCGACTCCTGCTGAAACGTATCTCAATATCCCAAAGATTGTCCGAGCGGCTCTCGAGATGGGCTGCGATGCAGTGCATCCAGGCTATGGATTCCTAGCTGAGGATGCGGCTTTCGTAAAGGCCTGTGAGGAGAATCATATTGTATTTGTTGGTCCATCAGGCGACGCTCTCGAAAAACTGGGGAACAAACTCCTTGCTAGGCAAACCATGACAGATTCGGGAGTCCCAGTCATCCCTGGCTCTGAGTTGGTTAGGGATGAGGAGGAGGCCGTACGTGCAGCCAATGAGATTGGGTATCCGGTAATCGTAAAGGCAGTTTACGGTGGGGGCGGGCGTGGAATGAGGACTGCTTCCACACCTCAGGAAGTGCGCGGCGTCTTTCAGATGACAAAGTCGGAATCTCGTTACGCCTTTGGCAGAGACGCTTTATATCTTGAAAAGCGCCTCGCGAACCCCCGCCATATAGAAATCCAGACCATCGCTGATAGCAGGGCTAAGCTAGTGAGCCTAGGAGAGCGTGAGTGCAGCATACAACGGCGGCATCAGAAGCTCCTGGAAGAAGCACCCTCAATAGCCACCAATACTGAGCTTCGACAACAGCTGAGCGACGCAGCTAAACGCGGACTCGCCTCAGCCGGATACGAGAACGCCGGAACCGTCGAATTTCTTGTCGAAAGCTCTGGGGAGTTCTATTTCCTTGAAGTCAACAAACGGCTTCAGGTCGAGCACCTCGTGACTGAAATGACGACGGGCGTCGACATCATCGAGGAACAACTGAACGTGGCATTGGGATCAGGCTTGAACCTATCCCAGAATGAGGTGAGCGTGCGAGGTTGGGCAATCAATTGCAGGATCAACGCCGAGGACCCGCGTAGGGATTTCGCTCCTTCGCCCGGTACGCTCATCCGTTACCGTCCGCCTTCAGGTCCAGGAATTCGCGTCGATTCGGCTCTCTTCACGGGTTATACGATACCGGAGTACTATGACTCAATGGTCGCAAAATTGGCTGCCTGGGGAAGGGACAGAAATGAAGCAATTCAAAGAATGCGAATAGCACTGAGCGAAATAGAAATCATAGGAATACCAACCACTGTCCCACTCCACCGAATACTCATGCGCGATGAACAATTCATTCGCGGAGAATTTCACACGAACTACCTCAACAGTGTCTTACCTCGGATGAACGCTGATCTTCTTCTTCTGGAGAAGTTCGCTGTTGCTGCAGCGACCGCGCATCGGATGGCTCGACCTAACGCAGTTGCAGCTCAGCCTAGGACGCGAGAAACGTCTCGGTGGCGTTCTTACGCCAGGGTCGATCTCTTGAAGGCGCATACTTGGAAGAGCTCGTAAGTTGCGAACGTTCAAGGTCGAAGCGAACGGCAGGTCCTACGTTGTCAAGGTTGAACAAATTGGCAATCGCAGACTTAGCATTACAATTGATAATGATGTCTTCGAAACGGAGGAAATAGGACAAATTGGAAACGCCGATTTCATGACTTGGATTATGCGTCCCGCTGAGGAAGTATTCCATGTTCAGAGCAAGTCTGTCACAAATGACAATGTTGAGGTTTGGATATCTAGCACTCCATTTTCAGTTACTCTCAGGGAACTGGGTTCTCTTGCTCATTTGGTGTCTCTCGAGGCAGAGAGTCAGAAGGGCTTCGCCGGCGAGATTCGAGCATTGATGCCTGGTCGTGTGACAAATATGCTGGTGAGGGAAGGAGACCAAGTGGAGATCGGAACCCCTCTGCTCATATTTGAGGCGATGAAGATGCAAAATGAAATCTCCTCGCCGATCGTGGGTCGGGTTAAGTCCGTACACGTTCAGGAAGGCGCTACAGTAAAGAAAGATTCCTTGCTAGTTAAGATTACTTGAGACTGAGCTAAAGGTCGTCTTCACGACTTCGAAAACGAATTCGCAGTCTCCGCGCGGATAGATGTGTAGACAACGAACACCGTTCTTGACCAAGTCTGATGCAAGTTGACAGGCCATCCGCCTTCCTCTTTCTTCATCCTCAGTCCGTAAGGATGATTTCAGATCGTCCGGAATCAATATTCCGTATCGCCGCTCTATCTGAATACAATCACCCTTACCACGCAGAGGGAGAATTCCCACCAAGACTGGGATCTTCAAGCCATATTGTCGTGCCAGCTCAAGAAATTCGAAAAAGCTCATGTCAAAGACTGGTTGCGTTTGAACCAAGTCTGCTCCAGCATCTTGGCGCTGAATCAGCTTTATGATTTCGGCCTCAATCTTCGCTTTCTCTTTTGTATAAATGAGAGTTGGATCGCTGCCCACAATGATGCAGAACCCATTGTTACCCAAGCCTATTTCTTTCTCGAGTCCTCGTATTCCCTTGACCAAGTCCGTGCTTCCGTCATAGTCGTAGACGTTCTTGGAGAGTGTAATCACCTCATGCTCTGTATATCTATCACCACCTATGACGAGAATGTTCTGAAGATGTGCTTCAGCCGCAGCCATGACCAAACCGGCCACAGCATTCTTGTTGTAGTCTCTCGGCGTCAAGTGAAAGACTGTTTGAACACCTGTAAGATCCCTGAGCCTGAGTGCTGTATAGAAGGGATTCATTCGAAACTTGGGGGCGCCATGCAGATTTGCCTTCAGTTCTGGGATGCTCACAGAGTCGACCACATTGGCGACTTTCAGGGTCTTATTCACAAGGTCGGATAGCTGACCACCTTTTGGGGGGAGGAATTCGGTGCTCACGAGACGCCCTCTTTGCGTGAGTATCTCTGTGAGCTTTGTCATGTGGCAGCACCTCCGAAATTTACGAGGCCTGTTCTTGAGCCAACGCAGCCCCTTTCACAAGATTGCATAGCTTTGCGTAGGAAATCTCCCAAGTTCGTGTACGAAGACCGCAATCCGGGTTCACATAGATTCTTTCCGGATCTCCCAGCAACTTAACTGCATAGTTTATCCTGTCTCGAATGAGTTCGGGGCTCTCGACGGTGTCGACATGAACATCCACGACTCCTAATCCAACTTCTCTCTTGTCATCGAACTCGTGAAGAAGCTTCAGTTCGTTGTATGCATCACGATTAGCGAACTCGAGAGCCAGTTGACTGCAATTCTTGAGATCCAAAATATGCGGATACAGCAGCCGATAGTTGCTATAGCATATATGCACACTGAGCTTGCAAACCAGTCCCGCCGTACACTCATTAAACGCCTCAACGAAGAACGGTATCTCATCTTTCCTCGTCACGGCAGCAGGCTCGTCTAGTTGAATCCATTCTGCCCCAGCTTCAACTAGACGTTGCAGATTAGGCCGTACGATCTCCCTAGCAAGATCCAGTACGAAATCCCGCTTTGCATCGAATTTGAGCTTTCTGAAATCGATGTATTGAGAGGCGAGACGTTTTTGGTAGAATTCGTTGAAGGACCATTCGGCCAGCGTGTATGGACCTGTAACAGGGACCTTGATTTTCCGTTTCGCCCGTTGCTTCACAAAGGTGAATTCGACCAAGTGGTATGCGGTACGGAAACCGACCTTCTGGACGCAGGCAGCTTTTCTATAGTATCTGTCATCAAACGACCTTACATGCCCATAGAATCTGAATCCACTCGAGTTCCTAATTGGATGCTCGTACATTTCAATCCGGTTTGCCTCACCATCATAAACGTAGTCAAGACCCGCCGACTCAAGAACACGAATTCCGAGGAGGGACGCGAGCTCTCTAAGCCGTCTTTCTGTGTCAGGGCTCTTGGGTTGAGCCAAGATGAAACGCGTTTCGGACTCAGCCTCAAAGCCAGAGATTTTTGACCATTTCGTCAAGTGATCGAGATCTGAGGGCTCTACGCCTTTCCCTCGCAGATATGACAGCAACCAAGGAGCTTTTGGAAGACTTCCCATCTCTTGGGTTGGGAAGAGCTTGTTGCGCAACTATTCGCTCACTACCTTTCTTGTTTCTGAGAGGAGTCGAACCTTCTTCTCAGCAACAGAGTATGGGAGAAACTCCAGATCGCAATTAGGGCTGATAACCAGTTGCTCGGAACGCACGTTATCCCTGACTCTTGCTAGAAGTCCTTTCAAATCATTGGGTGATTCAACCAAAGAGTTTCTCCCATCGACACAGCCGCAGCTGAGGCTTATGTCAAAGTCATACTTCGCGAGAGACTCTATCGACGTAGCATAGAGATCTATCCCGATACAGTCAACAGGGAAATCCAAGAGCGCGTTCATAATGTGGCCCACATCGCCAAAGTAGGTCTTCAGAGCTACTTCGCCTCCGGTTCCTGTAGCGCAGATTTCGAAACCACGTCTTGCCGCTTCCAGTTCTTCTTTCCCAATCTGGTCGAAAACGAGCGCGGGTTCGTCAAACTGGAAGTATTCGTATCCCGCCTTTGACAGTTCAGTGGTTGTGTCCTTCAGCGCACGGGCCAGGTCCTCGACCAAGTCAGCCAGAGAACGGTAAGCCATGTTCTGTGAGAGTTTCGCGAAGGTCAAAGGCCCAGGAAGAACCGCTTTCTTTCGACCCTCAGCTGGAAGTATGTCACCCCGGAAGTATCTTTGAAGAGATGTTCCCCGGTATCCGATCTTACCGCTAATTATTGGCTGTCTGTAGAACGTGTTGTTGTCGAACCACCGCGTCAGACTTCCAACCTTGATTCCGGTGAAGAGCTCAGAAAACGGTCTGAAATGATCCTGCCAGTTCAGTTGCCCATCAACAATAGGATCTAGATCCGCCTCCATTTGGAGGCTGACAAGCGCGGCATAGTCGCGGTCGAAGGCCGCATCTAATTGTTCTCTGGATAGCCTGCCTCTCACATTTGCCCTCGTTGCTTCAACGAGAGTTTCCGACCGCGGGAAAACGCCTGCTAGGTCAGCCTTCAGCATGGCTTTTCCTTCCGATGTCTGCTGAAAGGGGCCCATTCCAAATATTCCGATATTAATATTTTCAGGGGCAAAAATTCCCGTAGGAATCAGACGCGTGAATGTTGAACGAGAATGCTCCAAGCTATTTCTTGTCAGCTCGTAGGCTTGAAAAAGTACCGGGCCCAGCGCGGCCATTCTTTAGGAAGTGCAGTCTCGAAGTCAACTTGGAGATCCATTCCAATTCGAAGATCTTCCAATTTGACATTCTTTATCATGCCAGGCAGTTGAGGGCCTTCCTCCAACTTCAGAATGCCCACGGCATATGGCGCTAAAGCTTGGAATTGGCTCGGAGGGAAGTGGATTATTGTATACGTGAGGAGCTTTCCTTTTCCTCTAAATTGAATCCAATCGAAAGCTCCAGAGAAGCATTTCGGACATACGACTCGGGGAGGCCACAGTAGCGCGCCACACCGTTGACACTTTACACCCATCAACTTACCTTGGCCGCAGAACTTGTAAAAGTTCTCCACTATCGGGAGTATCGTTCGATTTTCATCCCGGATGAACGCATCCTTCTCTTGGGTTGTAAGCGTTGAAGTCGCCATTTTCTCCATGTTCTAATCACCACGCTGATAAACGTGGACCACTCCAGTCGAAGCCGCGCCGCCTACGTTTTGGGTAAGACCGATCTCCGCCGGAGAAACCTGCCTCTTTCCAGCCTGGTTCGTGAGCTGCAGATAGATCTCGTACGCTTGGGCTACTCCTGTGGCTCCAACTGGATGCCCCTTTGCCTTCAGTCCTCCACTTGTGTTCACGGGCATCTTGCCTCCCAGACGGGTCACTCCGTCCTCGATGAGTTTGCCTCCTCTACCAGCTTCGCAGAATCCTAGATCTTCATAGGCTATGATCTCGGCGATGGTAAAGCAATCATGCAGTTCGGCCACATCGATGTCCTCGGGGCTCACATTCGCCATCTTGTAGGCTTGCTGTGATGCAAGCTTGGTTACATTCATGGTACTGAAATTCTGTCGTTCAAAAAGGCTGAGAGTGTCTTGGGCTTGGCCGGAGCCCATGATCTGTACTGGAGTATCCGTAAACTTCTTTGCAACTCTAGGTGAGGTAAGCACTAGGCAGCTTGCACCGTCAGTCCGCGGACAACAATCAAAAAGCTTCAGTGGCCATGCTACGGGCCGTGAAGATAGCACTTCGCCAACTGTTATGCGCTTCTGAAAGTGCGCTTTCGAATTAAGGACACCGTGGTCGTGATTCTTGACGGCCACCCTAGCCATCTGTTCTTCCGTAGTCCCATATCGATGCATGTGATCCACCGCCATCATCGCGAAGATTCCTGGAAACGAGATGCCATGCCACTGCTCGAATGGGAAATCTGATGCCATGGCAAGAATCTCAGTGACGCCTGTGGTGCTTACATGCGTCATCTTTTCGACGCCTCCAACCAAAACGACATCATACATGCCAGAAGCTATGGCGAACAACGCCGTCCGCATCGCTACGCTCGAAGATGCGCATGCTCCTTCCGTTCGAAACGCTGGAATAGGTAATAGTCCAACCCAGTCTAGGAACAGAGGCGCAACATGCGCCTGATGCTCATAGGACTCGCTCATCATTCCAACAAAAAGTGCTTGGATATCCCGTTTGGGGTCCAGGTTTGAACAACGATCAAAGGCCTCCTTAGCAGCCTCAGCGAACAGTTCCCGACCGTATAGGCCCTCTCGAACCCCAAACTTGGAGACTCCCCCCGAAACAATGCTTGCAACAGGTGTCGCCATCCTACCTCACCTTTGACTTGTCTCGGGGGCCGAAGCAGGCGATTGCATGCGGACAATTATGAACCTATTGTCCAAGTTGCAGAAGTAACATGGTCAAATGCTGCTTCCGCAATCCACATCACTTTAAATTTCAGTCAGAGTTGCTGGTAGTAATTCGGAGGGTACTTTATGAGAAACGTTGCAATTGTCGGAGTTGGAATTACACAACTCCGACCCTCGACACCAGAGTTTTCTTATAAAGAAATGATTTACGAGGCAGCAGTAAGGGCGTACGAAGATGCAGGCGTTGATCCGAGACGGGACGTAGAAAGCTTCGTATGCTCGTCAGAGGACTTCTGGGAAGGCACAAGCATTTTCGACGAGTACGTGCCTGATCAGCTCGGCGGCATCCTCAAACCGGTTTGCACTATGAGTGCGGATGGCATGTACAGCTTGGCAATGGCGTACATGCAGATCGCGACAGACATTTTTGATGTCGTCGGAGTCGAAGCGCATAATAAAGCATCAGAGATAGTGAACATATCCTCAATCTACGACCTCGCTCTTGATCCGATATACATACGGCCTCTAGGTCTTAACGCGAGCTTCATTGCAGGGCTAGAGATGAGCAGATTCCTGCACTCGCGAGGCGCGACCCCCGCTCATTGTAGGATGGTCGTTGCCAAGAATAGGCGAAACGCTCTCTCGAACAACCTCGCCATGAATGGAGGACTCGTAGATCTTCATAATGCAGGAAATCTGGATTTCATCTCACGTCCGCTCACGTTCGAAGACACCGCGCCCATAGCGGATGGGGCAGCGGTGATTGTTCTAGCTTCAGAAGGCGTCGCGAAATACCTTAGGGATGACCCCGTTTGGATCAAGGGAGTGGGCTGGGCCTCGGACAGTTCGACACTCGAAAGCAGAGACTGGAATGAGGCGATCTACGCGAAATTAGCCGCGAAGCGAGCATATGAACAGGCAAGACTGGAGAGACCGATTCGAGAGGTTCAGGTTGCAGAAGTAGATGACACGTACTCCTACAAGGAGCTACAACACACCGAGGCAATAGGTCTAACTGGTGATGCGACAGCGCACAAGCTCTTGGAGCAGGGGGCTTTCGATCGCGATGGAATTCTACCCGTTAATCCCTCTGGCGGCAGCCTGGGGATGGGCCATGCCTTGGAGATGAGCGGTCTGGTTCGTGTGATCGAACTTGTTTTGCAGCTTCGCGGCCAAGCGGGAGCGCATCAAATTCACGGAACCCAGACCGGAGTAGCTCAGTGCTGGAGAGGAGTGCCTACAGCTAGTGGAGCTGTTGTCGTTCTTAGCAACAGGTGAGAATGATGCACGTCAAGAAACGAGTGGCAGTAGTGGGCGCGGGAATGACCAAATTCATGCGAAGGGCGCAGGAAACCGGTCGAGAGCTGGCCTTTGAAGCTGTTCGCCAAGCCCTAGATTCAAGCGGCCTAAGAATCGAAGACATCGAAGCGGTGGCTATGGGAAGTGCTCCCGACGCATTTGACGGCGTCCACATGAAAGGCGAATATCTTCTTGACGGTGCCGGCGGTTGGAGGAAACCGTACTCCAGATCGTTTGTCGGGGGTGGAACTGGTGTCTTCACTCCGATTCACGGATGGTGGCATGTCGCTTCCGGTCTCTTCGATACCTGCCTCGTTGTGGCAGAGGAGAAGATGTCGAGTTGTTTACCGCACCCACAGACTGCTTTTCTCACGATCTTTGACAACATGATAGAAAGACCGCTCGGCCCAAATCTGATTTGGATTTTTGCTCTGGAAATGCAGCGTTATATGCATAGATACAAGATTCCGAAGGACCAGATTGCTCAGGTCGCCGTTAAGAACAAGCGGAACGCCCTAGATCATCCTTCAGCGCAACTCAAAGAGAAGATAACGCTTCAAGACGTCCTGAACTCAGAGGTACTAGCCTGGCCAGTTCAACGACTTGACATAAGCCCAGTCAGCGACGGAGCGTGTGCGGTAATTCTGGCTTCTGAGCACATTGCCCGCAAGGTAACCGACTCACCTGTCTGGATTGACGGGGTCGGTTGGAACTTGGACACCAGCTATTGGACAAACCGTGATCTGTACTTCCCGAGGTATGTTGCGAACGCTGCGAGGATGGCGTATGAGATGGCTGGAATCCATAACCCGCGCAGAGAAATCGACTTCGCGGAACCATATGATCCATTTGACTACAAGGAACTTCACCATATGGAAGGCTTGATGCTCTGTCGGAAAGGTGAAGCCCCCAGACTCACGTCGGAAGGTGTCACGGAAAGAGATGGGAAACTGCCCATCTGTCCATCGGGAGGGCTACTGGGGGTAGGCAACCCGATAGCCGCGGCGGGGCTAATGAAGATATGTGAACTTTTCTGGCAACTCCGAGGCGAAGCCGGCAAAAGGCAGATTGCAGGCGACCCCAGAACCGCCGTTGCGCAAGCTTGGGGAGACCTGATGCAGATAGGCACGGTCGTTGTTATGCGCTCATAGGTGACAGGACGTTGGTCAAAGAGAATTTGGAACGCCCTGGAGTACATCTTAAGGAAGATGATTTTGAACAGCGGAAAGTTCTGTCTGAAATCTATCACCCAAAGGCAAGATACGCATGGGTAACCGGACTGGCTGTCGGCCGATTCCTCTCGGAACTCAAGCAAGGAAAAATCATCGGGATCAAATGTGAACATTGTAGAAGAGTTGTGGTTCCACCGAGAGTTTTCTGTGAATGGTGTTTCAGGCGTACGACTAGTTGGGTGTATCTTCCTGACACAGGGACGGTCAACACGTTTTCCGTATCACACATTGCAGCCAATACTACTCGATTGAAGACACCCATCATCCCAGCCGTCATAGAAATCGATGAATCCTCCAATGCCGGATTCCTACACCTGATCGGCGATACAAGCCCCGAGGACGTTAGAATTGGGCTTCGAGTCAAGGCCGTCTGGAGACCATCATCGGAGCGAACTGGATCAATCACGGACATCAAATACTTTAGACTGGTAGGCCCGTGAGAGAGCCATGAGTTCCCCAAATATAGTCGAAGGTGATTTCCCCGTCTATTTCCGTTATACCGTCGGACTGGCGGGAGAGAAGTTCTTCCGAGAGATCATGGAGCATGGAAGACTAATCGCCAGCCGCTGCAATAGGTGTGAGCTTAATTATCTTCCTCCCAGGATCTACTGCGAACGGTGCATGTCGAAACTCGAAGAATACGTTCAGATTGAAAGCATCGGTACGGTCGAGTCCTTCACTCTATCCCATAGGGATGCTGATGGAAAAGAATTGGCAGAGCCTGTGGGCGTCGCCCTAGTTCGGTTCCCCCAGGCCTACGGGGGACTTGTCTACAAAACGAAGGGGAACATGTCAATCGGCGATAGGGTGCGCGTCGTCTTCAAGGAAAGATCAAAGCGGACCGGTTCAATACTCGACATAGAGTACTTGGAGAAGGTTACCTAGGCTTCGACCCTTCTTTCCAGCGCTCCTTCTTTACACGCTCGACTATGTGGTCTATGATCGTTCTTAGTGGTGTGCCCGGGCCAAAGTTCCCTGTTATGCCCAGCTTCTCTAAGCGTGGCCTTTCCTCTTCGGGAATGATTCCACCTCCCACTAGGAGAATGTCGGCGGCACCCTTCTCTTTGAGGGCCTTGGCTACTTTGGGAAAAGCCGTCATGTGCGCACCGTTGAGCAGACTCATGGCAGCCACATCCACATCTTCATCGACTGCCATTTGGGCCACCTGCTCGGGACTCGTTAGTAGCCCGCCATAGATGACCTCCATGCCAGCGTCTCTTAGGGCCCTGCAAAGGACCAGCGCACCGCGGTCGTGCCCGTTAGGCTGTCTGTCACTCTAGCCCGGGCTTCGCGACCAGCACTCTAATCCTTCTCTGTTGAATCTTCGTACCGAGCTTGCGAGCTGATTTTCTCGTCATCATCCTTGTAGATGAGATCGTCCCACCTCCCGTCAGCGGCTAGAGTATGGAAGGCTCCTTCCATTCCCCGAACACCTGTCTCCCTACCTCAACGATTTCGCCAAGCGTTGCATAGGCCTTCACGGCCTTGAGCATCGGGTAGATGCAATTCGAGCTTGGATCCTCAAATGACTTGCGCAATTCCTTCAGAGCTTCTCGCACGTCCCTGGCATCTCTTGTCTCTTTAAGATCCCCTAGACGTTTGATTTGCCTCAACCTGGCCGCCTCATCTATTTTGAGGGTCTCGATTGGCGACAGTTCATCTATCTTGTATGAATTTACACCTACGATGACTCGATCCCCTGTTTCCAACTGGTGTTGGTACTTGTAAGCCGTGTTTGAGATTTCACGTTGGATGTACCCTTTCTTGAGAGCCGCGAGGACGCCGCCCATCTCTTCAATCGCTGCGAGGTACGCATACGTGCCCTGTTCCATCTCGTCAGTCAGACATTCAACATAATATGAGCCGCCTAGCGGGTCAACGACATCTGCGACTCCGCTTTCTTCCGCCACCATCTGCTGGGTCCTGAGAGCTATTAGAGCTGCCTTCTCAGTTGGCAGAGCCCAGGCTTCGTCGTAAGCATTCGTATGAAGGGATTGTGTTCCTCCAAGCACCGCAGCCAAGGCCTCAACCGCTGTTCGCACGATATTGTTCAGGGGTTGCTGCCACGTCAACGATACGCCAGAGGTCTGCGTGTGAAATCTCAAAAGCATTGATCTCGGATCTCTTGCGTTATATTTCTCCTTCAGAACGGTTGCCCATATCCGGCGTGCGGCTCGGAATTTCGCTATTTCCTCAAAGAAGTCCATTCCACAGTTGAAGAAGAATGAAAGCCTAGGTGCAAATTCGTCAACCTTCAGGCCCGCTTCTATTCCTAAATCGACGTAGGCAAAGCCATCTGCTAGGGTAAAGGCTAGTTCCTGCAGAGCACTTGATCCGGCTTCGCGAATGTGATAACCGCTGACACTGATGTAATTCCAGTTGGGCATGTGTTTTGTTGAGTAAAGCATCAAGTCACGTATGATTCGAAGATGCCCTTCAGGGGGGTAAACCCATTCCTTCTGCGCAGCGTATTCCTTGAGAATGTCAGTCTGCGCTGTTCCTCGGATTCTCTGAAGGGGAATGCCCCGGCTTTGAGCGATGGCTACGTACATGCATGTAAGCGCAGCTGCGGGCGCGTTGATTGTCATCGAAGTGCTGACTTCATCCAGCGGAATACCTTCAAGGATAATTTCCATGTCTTTGAGCGATGAAACGTTGACCCCACATTTGCCCACCTCGCCCTCAGCTCTCCCATGATCGGCGTTGAAACCGTACAACGTGGGCATATCGAACGCGATGCTGAGACCAGTTTCGCCTTCCTTCAAGAGATACTTTAGTCGAGCATTAGTATCTTCAGGAGTTCCGTAGCCGGAAAACATACGCATAGTCCACAGACGACTCCTGTACATTGTCGGGTATATCCCTCGGGCGTAAGGATAGCTTCCGGCTAATCCTGATTTCCTAGAATAATCGTGGTGAGAAACATCAAGGGGAGTGTAAATCCTCTTCAGAGCGATTCCGGATAGGTTTTCGAATTTCCTCTTTCGCTCAGGACGCTTGTTCAACCATTGCTTCACAACGCTGTTTTCCCATCGCCGAAATTGAGTTGAAATTGAACGAACTGCCTTTATGTTGTAGAGAGTTCCTTGCTTTCGCCTATCTATGGAAAATTGCTCGAGCTTCTCCTCCCAGTAGCTCTCCCTCCTCTTTCTGGCCATGACCGATCACGCTTGGAATAGTGCAGGTTCGCAGAAAACGCAGTTAAATCTTCTTTTGGCTACCTGAATGCTTTTTGAATGGAAGCCCTATTCGTGACTCAGTAAGGCGGAGATGACCTACAGGTTTGAGCCACTTTAGATTGAAGACAGGTTCGAGTGTTCCAATCAAAGGAGTCTATCGAGCTAAGGACTTCAAGCTCAATCCTCGCGACTTGGGTGATCCTGGCAATTTTCCTTTCACCCGCGGCATCTATCCGCAAATGTACCGCGCCCGGTTATGGACTATGCGTCAATACACGGGATTTGGAAGCGCGGAAGCTACGAACCGACGCTTCAGATTCCTCATCAAACAAGGCCAAACGGGCCTTAGCGTGGCATTCGATCTGCCCACTCAATTAGGTTACGACTCCGATAGTCAACGGGCTGAAGGGGAGGTTGGCCGTGTAGGTGTTCCGGTAAGTTCAATTGAAGATATGCAGATTCTGTTTCGTGAAATCCCCCTTGCCGACGTAAGTACATCAATGACAATTAACGCCACGGCCTCGATCATGCTGGCAATGTACGCTGTTGTTGGCCTGACTCAGGGAGCGCCCTTGAGAGCGCTTCGCGGAACTACGCAGAATGATATCTTGAAGGAGTACATTGCCCGGAACACCTATATTTTCCCACCCGAGCCTTCGCTGAAGCTTGCCGTAGACATCATCGAATTCTGCGCAGAGGAGATGCCCCTGTGGCATCCCATTAGCATAAGCGGTTATCACATACGAGAGGCCGGAGCAAACGCAATACAAGAACTGGCCTTTGCGTTTGCGAATGCAAAGGCATACCTGAACGCCTGCATCGAACGAGGCTTGAAGATCGATAAATTCGCCCCGCGCTTGTCATTCTTCTTCGCCTGTCACAGCGACTTTCTTGAGGAGATCGCAAAATTTCGGGCAGCGCGCCGGATATGGGCCCGCATTATGAGAGACCAATATCACGCCAGCAACCCTGAATCCATGAAGCTTCGCTTTCACACACAGACGAGCGGTGAAACTCTGACGGCCCAACAACCGCAGAATAACGTGGTTCGAGTGGCCATTCAGGCCATGGCAGCAGTGCTCGGTGGAACACAATCTCTCCACACGAACTCACTTGACGAAGCAGTCTCGCTACCAACAGAAGAATCTGTCAAGATCGCTCTTCGAACTCAGCAGATCATCGCGCACGAAACAGGCGTCACAAACACTGCCGACCCCCTCGGAGGTAGCTACTACCTCGAATACCTCACAAAGCGTATCGAGGATTCTGTGTTCGAAGAGCTGAATCGCATCGGTAAGCTTGGAGGCGCCGTGGACGCAATTCTCAGAGGCTACATTCAGACGCATATCCGCGAAAATGCCTTCAGACAACAACTTGACATTGAATCCGGCAGGAAGAAAATCGTAGGCGTAAACCTCTACATGGACAACGAAGCCTATCGAATTAAGGTACACAAGATAGATCCCTTGACCGTGAGGCGACAAATATCCCGAGTAAGGATTCTAAAGCGACGTCGGAACAATAGAAAGACTCAACAAAACCTAGACAAGCTCAGGAGGGCGTTAGACAGCGAAGAAAATGTGATGCGTCCAATAATTGAAGCTGTCAGAGCCAAGGCGACGACTGGCGAAATCAGCAGTGTGTTAAGAGAGATTTTCGGCGATTTCCGACCGAAAGCAGCTTTCTAGCAGAGTCGAGGAGTCAAGAAAGTCTTGCCGAAACCAACATCCAACTCATTGATGAACGGATTGATTCGAAGACTCCTACGAGGAGACAGACGTGCCATCTCTCAGCTTATGTCGATGGCGGAAAACGATCCGCCTGCAAGGATTAGGATTCTCTCGAGCCTCTATTGGCTGACAGGAAAAGCCCACATAATTGGAGTAACTGGCCCTCCGGGTTGTGGAAAAAGCACGCTCATTGCCCAGCTTGCCAAAAGGTTCAAGGAGAGAGGGGCGAGTGTGGGCATCGTTGCAGTTGATCCATCGAGTCAGGTAACAGGCGGAGCTCTGCTCGGCGACCGAGTCAGAATGACTGAACTAGCCGCTGATCCTAAGGTGTTCATCCGTAGCATGGCTACCCGAGGTCACGCCGGAGGCATCGCACATGCGACAGAAGACTTGATTCGCATTCTGGACGCGTCTGCAATCGACTTCGTGATAGTGGAGACGGCCGGAGCCGGTCAGTCGGATGTTAATGTGAAGAATCTAGTCCATACCACAGTTGTTATGACCGCACCCGGCCTAGGGGACGAGATCCAAGCATTGAAGGCCGGGATCATGGAGATCGGCGATATCTTCGTGGTTAACAAGGCTGACAGAGATAATGCTGATCGAACGACGCAGGAGATTCAATCAACAATCATGATGGCCGATGCCGTCAAAGGATGGCGTCCCGCCGTGCTTAAAACGATCGCCACATCCGGTGATGGTGTAACCGCACTCATTCAAGCAATAGATCAACATTCAAAATATGTTAAGGATTCCGAGCAAGTTGAAAGCGTCACGAGCCAACGGCTTCGTCGCGACCTGTTAGATGCAACCAAGCGATACTTCGAGGATGTAGTACTCGAAGAAATCGCGGCGACCGTTAGATTCCAGAAACTTCTTGCACAAGTCCAAGCTCACAGAATAGATCCCTACACTGCGGCGCGCAGAATACTGAGAAGGATGACTGAGCCGGAAAAGCGCAGTTCTACTGTTTAGAACTACGCAAAGTCGAGACCTCCTAGGCTCAAATCTTTAAACAATTTAGCGGCAACGTGAGCATCAAACCGACAAGTGTTAAGAAACGATTGTATGGGAGCGGATTCCGGGAGCGTGCTGTAATGGAAAGCAAGGAGAACGACGAAGCGGCTTACTGGGATCCACCGCGACCATGGTAAATGGAAACCTGGAAGTCGCCATTCCCCTTTTCTTTTTTCTTCGCGCTTTCTCGAAAAAGCCTAGCTTAGCAGCGAATGGTAACGCTGTTCATCAAATAGCCATTTGCCGTCCTCCGTGCACAGTTGCCAAGGCTCTGGTTCGACTGGCAGCCATCTTGCGAGCACCCATTCCCCAACTGCATTAAGGCACTCGACGTGCGCGAATCCTGTTCTCACAACTCTATCATCTATTGCCTTGAAAAGTTGCTTTAGCTCTCCGTTCGGAGCCCATACTATTGCTAATATTCCGTTGAAATCTCCGCTTACAATTCCTCCTCGCCACGCCGGCAATTCTGAGACATGTCGGGCTAGAACGCTTGCCGTTTCCTTCGAGCATGACAAACCAACAACACCCCAATCCTCCGCGCCTATCTTGAGCGGCCAAAGCGCGTATCTCAACAGATGTTCGCGCATCATCCTCGCGACCTTCTTCCCTATGTAGGCTCCAGAAACCCCTAGTGATCGAGCCATCGTGGAGAATGGTGTTCTGCAGTCGACTTGCAGGTTTGACAGTATATTGAGGTCTAGCCTGTCAAATCGAAACCTCTCGCTTTCACCTGGGTAGTCTAAGTTAACTGATTCGCCGGCTGAGAGATCTTCACGCAGAGTGACGCCCCAAGTATCCCAGTGAATATCCCATCGTTTCTGAACTGGATCATAATGATCGAAGTTCACTGCTTGAAGATCCCTGTTGAGATTGAGCATCTTGTAGTTTCTGACAAGATCTCTAGCGACCATTCTGTGCAGGAAGTCTTGCGTAAACTCAGTTCGTTCAGCAGGTATGTCGAAGACAGAAAGCAGATCGAAGGTTCCATATGCTCGGAAGACTTGGCGGCAGAAGGGGAAGCGGGTTAGAACCCGTAGAACTTCAGCTTGCTTGCTCGTGTTAAGCAAAACCAAGTTCTCCACGAGGCCTAGTCTTTTCATATCCGCAATGATAGTGAATCGTAGCCCAGCCTTGCGTGATAGGTCTCGAATGGCTTTCATGGCGGTTGGTATGCTCACACCTATTAAACGCGCGGCTTCCCCAGGTCTGACATCTGGCCTTTTCGACAAGAGATCGAGCAGACGCAACTCAGTCTCGTCGAACTTGGGGTTAGTTGGTCTTGAGGCTAGAGTGTTAAGCATCACGTAGTAGTCTGTAATCGTGAGTCGAGCAGTCCCGAACTCCTTGAGTCTCGACCATATCTCCTTGTAGATTGAATCACCTACCATCATCTCGTAAAATTCAAAGAATTCGACAAGTTCATGGCCACGGAAGCGTGTCTTCTGTCTAAGGCCGTGTCTGCTTTCAGACCAGAGTTCTCTGTCGTTCTTGCGTTCGAACAACCGATAGGCCAGATACTCAGCTTGTTCGCATAGAACTCTTGGCGCATCGGGCATGTTTTCTAGATTGAGAGGTGAGAGAAGTATCGCAGCCTCACGAGCCAGAACACCTCTGCGGAAAATGTCGAAAAACAATAATGGCGGGTTAAGATTGAGAATCCCCTCTTCGGGGTACCATTGAGCTCCCCACCTCCAAGTCTCCTCGCTCTCAGTCAGACTAGGTGGAAAAAAGGAATTGATGATAAGCGTTCCTCGATATCGCTCACTCTGTTGCCAGTTTATCCCTATCAGATTCTCCAACTGTCTCATTATCGACTTGAACTCGACTCTAGCGCTCGTAAGCCGAGAGCTGTATTCGGATGCGAGATCGACTTTTTCTCCTGCTAGCCGTTCAAACTCCGAGTGCACCCACATCATTGCATCATCCATCTGTGAGGGGGCAATCACCTCGCGCAGTCGCTGCGTTGATTCAGAGAGATGTAGGGCCTCAGCGATCTCGAAAAGCCGTTTGAAAAACTGCTTTCTAGCCGCTTCGTTGCGGTACTTCGGCGTAATCTTCCTGTAAACCTCAGAGATGCTCTTGGCAAGGACACACCGCAAATAGTCATCTGAAGCTCTAGTCAGCATCTCGCTATCAGGTTCGCTCAGCTTCGGAAAGTGAGAGACAACAACATGAGGAGAGAAACGTTCATGCAAGAGATACCTGAGTGCTTCTTGGGACCTACCCTTCCTTGCAGCCTCCTGCCTAAGCAGAATGCTTGTCCTTAGTCTTCCGTCACTCAACCAGGCGATCGGAAGCGAGCCAAATTCCTTGAGCTGGGCTCTAGACTTTGACATAGGCAAATCCTTACGTGGAGCACCATTTCATCTTCGCTTCCTGCCGTGTTCTTATTAGTATAGCACCCTCTTGGAGAGGACACACCCACTTGTTGATGCTTAATCATCAGCACGGGACGACTTGACTTTTCAAAGGTAGAGCGCATGATAGTTTGATCCACCTCACTCCATGTAGCATGCAGCTTACACTATTCTTCAATTCTAGCTGCGCATCCGTAATCATGGGCGCGCATGAGATTAGACAACTCTATGAACTTGAGCGATGGTCTGGCGATCAGCCTAGCTTAGAAGAATACCCAAAGAAGCGTGTGTACATCTACTATTGCGATGTTTGCAGTTCAGTCTTGGCTCTTCACAGCAGATTGGACTCTCGACATAGTTTCCTGTATAGAATAGTTGACGAGTGCCCCATCTGCCATCTCAGGTTAGAGGAGTCACTTCGATGTCGTGCTCTCTATGTTCGACTGCCGAACAATCTGCTCGAAGTAGACACCACACAACGAAATATTGCGCTGCATAAAGTAATGCGAAACTCTCTTCCGAACGAGGAATTGTGGCAACACAACAAACCAACAGCTGTTCTTGAGAGGACGCCACAACATGATAGTTCTCATCTGAGTTTTGGCGACAACTTTCTCGATCAGTTGTGCGGAGGTGTACATGTTCGTCAGTTGACTGTTCTATATGGCGGGAAGGTGTGTCAAGCTATTGCTGAACAACTTTGTGTTCGTTCGCAACTACCAATTACCGCCGGAGGATTCAATTCGTCAAGCGTTTTCATAGATGGTGGAAACACGTTTGATGCCTACCATATTGCCAACTACGCGACCACACTACAATTAGACCGAGATGAAATACTCCGCAGGATTAGAATCTCACGCGCCTTCACATGCTATCAACTCGTGAATCTAATTGTTGAGAAACTGCCCGAACTCCTCAGCGAAGAAAGGATCCGGCTCGTAGTTATCGCAAATCTCCTGGACATGTTCTTGGATCCTGATCTTAACTTGAAGGAAGCAAAACAGATTGTTAACTTTCTCTCAGGTTTCTTGGTTCAATTTGCTCGGGAAAACGATTTAGCTATTATTGCAAGTTGTCGCGCAAAGAAAGATAATCGCGATACCTACCTCCGCCAGTTCCTTGCGAGCCGTGCACAGGTTGTGTTGAAAGTTGAGCGAGCCAATCGCAAGTTGGAACTCGTACTTGAGAAGCATCCTGCCAAACAGCACACGACACTAATGCTGGATGACTACGGTACCCCTCAGCTGAGTCGGACTCAACGCACAATCCTCCTCACCTGATTTGCCAATACTTGACGGCGTGCTGTTTTGGAAGGCTGGCTCTTCGACCTCTACCCTGCTCCTCAAGGGGGAATGGTTGTTTGGCTCATAACGCGTGGAGGTCGCCCCATCCGTTTACACGACCCATGGCATCCAAGTATCTACGCGTACAGTAGAAAACCAGCAAATCTAACAGTTTTTCTCAAGAATCATGATCTCTCCGACATCGAGCAGGCAATCGATTACAAATACATAAGTCCCAGTGATTTTGAACGGTCTAAGGTTCTTCGTTTAACTTTTCAGCAGACGGATGATATCGCTTCTTTTCTGCGAACCGTCAACTCCGTGAACCATCTGAATGTGCGACTTTTCAATGTGGATATTCCAGTCTCTCAACTATACCTATACGAAAAGGACCTCTTCCCCTTTGCCTTTGTTCGCGCACAAAAAAGCGGAGATCAGATAGAATGGAAATTACTTGATGATGCGGAATCATGCCAATATGAAATACCCTCATTGAAAGGCGCAAGCCTTGCCCTTCGCGTAAAGAAATCAGGACAGATTTCTTCGTATAACGACCCTCTTGAATCGATAACTGTCAAAGCGTCCGACACACTCACAGAGATTAACAGCGGGTCTGAGGCTGACAAATTACTTGAACTAGTCAAATTGATCCGGGAGATAGATCCGGACGTTATCCTTACAGAGAATGGCGACGCCTTTATCTTTCCTTACCTGGTGCGCAGAGCCTTTCAGAACCAAGTGTTACCGCAAATAATCCTCGACCGCGAAGGAAGACACCTGCAACCACCGCGCAAGCAGGGTAAGACGTACTTCTCGTACGGACGCATCTACTATAAGCCTACGTCAAGCCGTTTACTTGGCCGACTTCACCTAGACACATGCAACGACTTTATTTACGAAGATTGTGGACTTCATGGTCTCTTTGAAGTAGCTCGAACATGTCGCACACCTCTGCACCGCGCTTCGCGAGAAACCATAGGCACCAACATGACTTCGTTACAGATGTACCAAGCCTTCCGCCGCCACATCCTGATACCATGGAAAAAGAATGAACCTGAGAACTTCAAGAGCGCATGGGAACTCCTCAAAGCCGACCGTGGAGGTTTCATATTAGAACCAAAGATCGGCTTCTTCGAGAATGTCGCCGAGATCGACTTCGCGTCATTATATCCCACACTCATGATGAAGTACAACCTTACACCTGAATGCATATCCTGCCGATGTTGCGCCCAGACCAGCACACAAGTTCCGGAACTGAACTACAACCTGTGCGAAAAGAAGATTGGAATAGTGCCTCACACGCTACGCATCCTACTCCAAAAGCGTGCAAAATACAAGGCGCTCATAAGCAGGAACACCGATCCTGCTCTAAGAAGCATTTACGATCAAAGACAAGCTGCACTCAAATGGATTCTAGTCTGCTCATTCGGTTATTTGGGTTACCGGAATGCGCGGTTTGGGAAGATTGACGCACATATAGCAGTGTGTGCTTTTGCACGGAAAGTTCTTCGTGAAACGATTGAAATAGCGCAGGAGAACGGGTTCTCGGTAGTTCATGGAATCGTTGACTCCGTTTGGTTGACGAGAAAGGACGCGAACGAAGAGGACTATGTTGATTTATGTGAGACTCTCGAAGAGAGATTAGATCTTCCAGCCTCTTTCGAAGGAATTTACCGTTGGATTATCTTTCTCCCTTCGAAGGTTCACAATGAATTGCCTGTTCTGAACAGATATTATGGCGTATTCAAAGACGGAGAAATTAAACTCCGAGGAATCGAGTACCGACGCCGAGATACCCCTACAATAATCAAGCAATGCCAACATGACGTGATAGATTACTTAGCCCCTGCACGAAACCGAGGAGAGTTTCTCAACCGCCTTCCAGGAGCATTTCGACTGATTCACCGCTACATAGACCGGCTCCATAACGGACAGGTGACTGCTGACGAACTTTTGATTACCAAACAACTCTCAAAGAATCCAGCTGAATACAGACACAACGTGATGCAAGCCATTGTTGCGAAACAGCTACTCCACGAAGGTGCACAGATCACCGCAGGGCAAAACGTCTCTTACATACTGCAAAGAAGAGTCCGTGGGAAAACCGCCCTTCCAAGCGAACTGATTGGCAGCACAGTCGAGTACGATGCACAGGACTACATGCGTCTTCTGCTGGACGCCCTAGCGGGTTTACTCTTGCCCTTGGGTTACGACCGAAAAATGCTCGCGAATATTGTCCTTTCGGAAAAGAGTTCTAGCCAACAACAATTTGTGTCACAATCTCTTTGAACTGCTCTTCGTCAATTGTTCCTCGAGCCAAGAGCCCATCCGCGATTCGACGGATCGTGGCGAATGAATGAAGTTTCACTCCAGCCTTTCTCAAATTTGCTTCACCACCTTGCTCCCTGTCAAGGAGCACTGCGGCGTCCTCGACAACACCACCTTCAGCTCGAATGGCCATCACCGCATCCACTATGTTCATGCCAGTTGTAATCACATCATCCAAAACCAAGACTTTGTCCCCGGGGAGAAGAATCCCTTCAACCCTGCGACCTCGTCCGTGCCCCTTGGGATCCCTCCTGACGTAAAGAAACGGTTTTCCAAGACTAAATGCCAACGCAGCGGCGTAAGCTATCCCGGCAGTTGGTACCCCTGCAAGCCTATGAGCACGCCTGAGAACATCCTCAGTAAGTATCGACGAGTAGAAGTCAATCGCTCTACGGAACGCTTTGGGATCGCTTGGTATCAACCGCAAGTCGACATAGTAAGGGCTGAGTATCCCACTAGACAGCTTGAACGTACCGAACTTCAGGCTACCCGTCCTAAGTAAGATACTGCAGAACTCCTCTTCGGCACCGCTTCTCACTGAGGCTGCCAATTCGTCATCGCCCATCAAAGGGGCCTCAACATGTTTATTCTTTTGCAATTCTTGCCAATTGTTCAGGACTCAATCCCTTGCAAGAGTGGGCTAATCTTTAACGCTGAATCAGGAATGAACTGACAGTAGTGCTGAGGTAGACTGGGATGGTCGAAATCTGGTTACCATATGGGTCCTCCGAAATCCCAGTGCGGGTTCCAGAGGAGAAACTCATTGAGATCCTCAGGCCTCAAACCCTGAAGCTGAACCTCAATCTTGAAGCAGAACTGAGGCGTCTGGTAGAATTAGAGCCCAGTCTTCAAATGTTGGCACTGAAGTCGCGCCGAATATGCATCGCACTGGGCGGGAGCTCGAACAAGCAGTTTTTGATAGATCTAACGCGACTATTGCTCGATACTCTGCACGGTCTTGGTGTACAAAACAGCTCTCTGCTGGTCCTTCTTAGTGTTGACGCACCCGCCCTTGACACTGTGTCTTTCCCTGACCTCCAAATAGTAAGACACTCACCAACTTCTTCCCCTGTGACTGCACTTGAAGAATTCAAAGGAAGCTTCATGCCGAAACTGAATTCTGATTTCTGGAACGCAGACTTGAAGATTCTCCTCGGCGAGTTTAGACCTCACCCTTTCTTTGGTTATTCGGGAATTTGCGACATATTGATGCCTGGGTTGACGCATGAGAGCTTAGTTCAACTCCAACTCACCGACAGAAAAAACATCGGTCTTCCAGACATTTTCAAGGAGCGTTTGCACATTGCCGAGGCAGTTCAGAATCTCATTGCACTGGGCTTCGTTCTTGACGGGGATGATGCTCCAGCCAAGTTGGCGCTAGGAAACCTTCAGCAGTGCGTTGAAGCTCTCAAGAAGATCGTCGGAGAGATTTGCTCAAGGAGAGTGGAAAGAGGCGCCGATATTGTTGTGATGAGCGCCGGTGGAGCCCCCTTGGACGAGTCACTGCTCCGAGCTGTCGAAACATTTCCTGCAGGACTCAACGTTTTGAAACGTGAAGGCGCAATGATAGTCGCAGCCGAGTGCTCAGCTGGTCATGGCGACGAAGACTTTTACGACTGGTGTGCTGAGAAAAAGCAGCCACGCCATCTCGAGACGAGACTGCGCCACAGCCTTAACTACCAAGGCCTCAAAGCAACTTTTCTTCTAAGGGCCTTGGAAACCCACCGGATATATCTTGTCTCCACTATTCCGGACTATTATGTCGAGAATGTTTTCGGTCTGCGAGCAGGACGAACTGTTAACTCAGCCTTACAGACGGCACAGAGAAGCCTCGGCTCCGACTCTAGGATCATCGTAATCCCTGACGCCAGCAGAGTGATCCCAAGTCTAACCTCCCTCTGACGCGTGAATGCCCTCACGGAGGAACTCACCGTCTCTGTTCTGATCAACCATATCCTAATCTATTGGAATCAGCACCCTCGTCCCATGACATGCTGCAAATCTAGGCGTGTCGTCGTACTCGCCATACTCCTACTCTTCCTGACGAACTTCGCTCCGGTCTCCGCTCAACGAAATAGCGCGCAACTAGTTTCCAAGCGAGAAGTGACCATCAACGTGAAAGTTGTGCTTGTAGGTTTCGATTCGCAATCTGTGAACACGAGTTACCTGATATGGAATAGCCCGCAGACTCGGTACCAGCTAACCCTGTTGCCCGGACTAAGCACTGATACAACATACTCAATCCAGTATGACGTAGCTTTCGCACCGTCGAGCTTCGTGCAGGATTTTGCCTCGTACTTGAACTCGATAGGAAAGGTTGAGAAGCGGACGAACGTCCTATGGAACGAAAGCTACTTCACAATTCAGGGTTCCTATTTCCTCAACTACACACATTACCCCATCAACGCTACCAATACGTTGTACTCGGCCGATGACGTTGAGTCATGGCTGCTGAGGCACAGTGATGACTACGGAGGCCTAGAGCCTGATGGCTACACATTGATAATAGCCGACCTCTCCAAGCAGCTCCCGTCAGTCTCTCCTAAGCAATTTGAAAGCTTGGCCAATCGGCGTCCTGTGATTCTTACTCCGCACTTCTATAACAAGACATTCACGGACCATGACTTGGATATTAAGTTGAATCGAAGATACATGACAGCATGGGGTGGCCACAGTCGCCTCTTCTTCATAGACCTGTCAGCAGGACCTGGACATGCTGCTGAACAGTTACCTATCCAATTGGCATCTTGGGCAAATAGCATGAAACCTGATAGCCCATACTGGTCAAGTTGGCTGACTCAGTACATAGCAGACTATGTCTTCGGGGCGCTCTACAACGTGTTCCTTCCCGATTTCGTTTACCCACTGAACTACGCTCGGACCTACCGCGTAAACATCTTCGTGATTGACAATCGTTCCTACCGTCATCCGACTATCCAATCTACGCTCGACATAGATGAAGTCAGAAAGCAGCTAAGTTCACTTTTGTCCTTCGCAACCGTAGAGGTTGACGCTCAGTACCTGGACTTGCCTGACTTTATTGACTTCTCTACGGTTGTAAGATCAGCAACATCTCCAAGCCTAGCAGGCCTAACGCCGATCGTTGATGCGAGACTTGTATATGATTGGCTGAGCGAAAGCGGTCAAGGCCACATTGGCAATTTCACGGAGACCGTAAGAAACTTCGACAATTACGACATTCCCGTGTTCGTATTCGCCTTTGACGGTAACTACACCTTTGGCTTCACTTACAAGGAGTATGTGGCAAGGGATGTTGACTTCGACCGAACGATTTGGGGCGTTGCCCTTTACGATATGGTCTTGATAAGTCACTCAGCCACGGACTTGGTGCGAGGGAATTATGTAGCCCCAAGGCAACCTGGACTTGGCTTCGGGTTCACGAACACGGTGATTCATGAGGTTGGCCACATGCTCGGATTGATGCATCCCTTCGCAACCTCTTACGACCCGACGGAAAATTTTGTTTCCTCAGTTATGGCTTACTATCCGTACGAGGACAGTTTCAGTCAATTCGACAAAGACGCGCTGCTGAGAGGATACGCAGACCAGCTGATTCGCAACACAGTCCAGTTTTTGAGGTCTTCAGTTTTCGATCTGATCAATTGGCCGGACATTGACGCCGCGAATTCGAAGCTGCGCGACGCAGAATTCGCTTACGACACCATGAACTACACGAAAGCTACGGAGGATGCTTTCGATGCGTATACGAGCGCCTCCCGAGCTCACCTGTTGGGTGGAGGCTCCCTGTCGAATCAAGCAATCGTGTGGGGAGTGTCGGTCTTTTCATTCTTGTTCGGAGTCTTCATGACAGCTGTCGCTTTGCGGCGGAGAGCGAGAGGGGAAGGTGGCGTGACAAGGGAGAGCGCACGTCCAAGATGTTCAGTATGCCGAGGCGACTTGACTTGGATTCCTCAGTACCAGCGGTGGTACTGCTATCGATGCCAACGGTATGAATAGGATCAGAGTTTCAGAACAAGCCACAGAATCACGAGTACCACAATTACTACCAAGAAAGGAAGAAGAGTGGTTTGGAAAGCCGCAATGATCACAGCTAGGTAGTCTTTCCATTCAAGCCGCACGTTCTTCTGTTCTTTCTCGTCTTTGCTTCGCTTCTCTTCTGACAACTCATGACGACTCTCTGAGGCGTTTTCTCACTCTTTTTCTCCTAAATATAGTGCCGTGAGTGCTATCGCAACTAAGCCTAGGGTGGCGTAGAGCGATAAGGCGGAGAGATCGGAAGGAATTGGAAGTACATCCGGGAGAAGTCCGTACGCCACCGCCAGTGCAATCAGGCTTCCAGCCACAACCAGAAATGTCCTGCGAAATCTGCCTATGCACGCGCGCAAGTTCGAGCTGATGTTTTCTTGTTTTCCAAGCTTGACGTTACTCGCCACTAACAAGAATGGTCGGAGGGACGATAGCCCCTCAGCGAACAATAGGGCCATTGCGACATGACTTGAGAAGATCACCAGCGGCATGTTGAACAGAAGTTCTGCGGCCAAGACAGCGAGAAAGGCCAAGTAACCGAAAGCGTAGTTCAGGCTGATAACCGCGAGTAGGGCAGCTATTGCGGCAAATGCGAGAAAGAATGCGCCAAAACTGTAGTAGGCGTTCGCTGAAGCATTGAGCAGTCTATCGCCGAGTAACACCAGTGGAAATAGAAGAAAGATTCCGAATAAGCTGACTCTCAGGATGGATATTTCTAGATTCGGTTGGTCGTCTCTCAACGTCGCAGGGGTCGCTCCCTTATCATCGAAACCGCTGTTCGAATGGGTCGGTCAGAAGGAACCTCGATGACTCTCACATCTGCATTCTTGATCTGCAGAATTGTGGCGCGCCGACGAAGTGTGTACATGAGCCTTGCAGCTTTCCGAACGGGATCGTACTCCTCCATGGTCTCCGGGGAAGGCATCATGGTAATGACCGTGACTTGTTCACGCTTGCCCCTAGCAGCGATGATCGTCTTCGAGATGCCTTCAGAGGAAAGAGCAGAGACAAAGAGGATTTCGCACCTCGTCATTTCATCCAGTAGTCGTAGAAGATATGTTGATGGTTCGCCCGTGCCGCCGGGTTCCGCTGTTACAAGTTTGTCGAGAGTTCGAAGCAACTGTCGTCGACCACTTTCAATCTTCACATGGGAGGTGCTTTCTCCCAGAACGATCAAGCCAAGGCGGTTTCTTGTTCTGAGTAAGTAGGTGGTAATCGAGGCCGCTGTTCGCACAGTCCACTTCAATGCATCTATAGTCTGTCCTGTGAGATCGACGAACAAGTAGATATTCGTCACATGCTCGCGCTCGTACTCATTGGAGAGCAAGGAGTCTGTGCGGGCTGAGGCCTTCCAATTTATCCGTCTCAGGTCATCACCGGGAAAGTAATCCCTAATACCGAAGAACTCTGTTCCAACGCCGACAGCGCTTGATCGGAACGTTCCAATCTCCGGTTGCGCTGTATGTGATTCGAGTGAGAAGTCAGAGAGGTCTTCAATAGGTGGTAGGACGGTCAGATAAATCGGGTTGCCGATTCCAACTTCATGTTCCCTTAAGCCGAATTCATCTGCCACCCTCGCTACGGGTGATTGAAGAACATAGTGTCCTCTGAAGTGAGGTCTTATGACGCCGCGGAGATAGGTTTCCGACTTTTCTGTGACCAGAGAGACGTAAGTGTCACTGCCTTCCAATATCTCGAAGCTGTCTGGAAGGGTATCCGCTCCATGGACTAGGGCTTGGCTACCGGAAGGATTTCTTATAGATACGGTGACCTCGGTCGGTTGTTCCTCTAAGACTCTGTCAGTTGAAGTTCGCCTTTGAAGAGCTATTGTCTTGCTTGGGCGTGTCGTCGACAGCATTGATAGAATCAAGTATGAGACAATTATTGCCGATGCCAGTATTAGCCGACCATTTTGTAGGGCTATTCCTAGCCAGAATAGGATTATGCCTATTTCGAGTAGGAGAACAGCTCGGCGGCTCCATGTACTAACTCGGACGGGGAGCCTTTGTCTCATCCAAGATCGCCCTCACGATTTCCTCCGACTTCGTCCCGGCCAGCCATGTCCCACTCTTCAAAAGGAGCCTGTGTGATAGCGCTGGGACGGCGACGGCTTTTACGTCCTCCGGGACAACAAAATCTCTTCCTACCAATGCGGCTCGTGCGCGCGAAAGATGCATTATTGCCAGCGACCCTCTAGGGCTTGAACCAAGACCGATCAAAGAATGGGTCCTAGTCTTCTGAACTATCTCAACTGCATATTCCTTGATCGAATCATCGACGTGAACCTGCTCAGTTACCCTTTGCGCTTCGAGAAAGATCTCAGGGTTCATCACCGGATCAACACGGTAGTCATCAGTCTGGAATTCAACGCGTCGAGTGAGAATCTGAACTTCTTCTTCTTTGGTAGGATAGCCAACACTGAGGCGCATCATGAATCGATCGATCTGGGCTTCAGGCAGAGGGTAAGTTCCCTCGTATTCAATCGGGTTCTGCGTTGCAATTACTATGAAAGGCCTCTCCAAGGGGTAGGTGTCCCCCTCTATCGTCACCTGCCGCTCCTGCATCGCCTCCAAGAGTGCTGACTGTGTCTTCGGTGGCGCACGATTGATCTCATCTGCAAGAAGAATGTTGGCGAAAATTGGTCCATGTCTAAGCTTAAACTGTCCGTCGCGCCTATCGAGCACGTACGTTCCCGTAATGTCCGCCGGCAGCAGATCGGGAGTGAACTGAATTCTCCTAAACCTGCATCCGAGCGCCTGCGCAAAGAGCTTCGACATCAATGTCTTGGCGAGACCGGGAAAGTCCTCAAAGAGAATGTGGCCATTAGCAAGAAAAGCTGTAAGAACAAATTCAAGTGTTGCCCGTTTGCCAACGATGACCGTTGATACCTCGCTCAGTAGCCTCTCGGAAAGGCCTTGCAGTTCTTCGAATTTCATCTTAATTCATTCTCTGCTATCTCAAGCATCCTAATCGCCCTCTCGAACTCAATGAGCATTTCACCTCGCGAAATCGGGGCCGAGGGCTGAGCGATTGATTCCCGCACGAAACCAATCAACTCGAGGTCCTTGATCACTTGTTCGATTAGTTCTTGACGTCCTTCCGGGATTCTAGTCATTGAAAAACCCTTGGATGCAAGGGCGGCCTGAACAATTGTTTGCCCCACATCCCGTTGTAATAGGCGGAAATTTGCCGGCCGTTGAAGACCACGTCTAATTCTCTTGGTGATGGTCGCGATTTCGTCTTCGGACGGAGTTTGTATTTTCCTTCGACCTGGGGATACCTGGTGTTGACGTCCCTTCGGAAGAACTGCTGACCCAATATCGTGCAATATGATGGCTGTGGAGGATAGTAGCATAAGCCACCAGAGCAGAGAAGTCAGCTCGCTGATACTGCTCACAGCTGCACAGCTTCCAGAGAGAGTATCGACTTGCAGTAGGACGAAGCGTATTCTGCTTCAGACTCACTGATAGGGTGGAGGCTGAACTTTGCCTCTTCAAAAAGAATTGTCAGTTTCCAGAATGCGTCCGCGATCATTGGTCTCAATTGCTTGATTCGCCTGAAAGCATCCTCCGGCGTGTCGGAGTCTCTTATCCCAATATCATGAGCTTGCAAGGAGACTAATGCGAGTCGATATGCTTCAATTACTGCTTCTCGCGGTGTCCTTGCCGGGAACTCAGCAGTTGCTGGCTCAGCGAATGACCGGATCGTTTCGCTTTTCCTCTCACGCCTTATTTTTAAGATCACTAGAGCCAAGGCGATGGCTGAAGCCCCTAGCATCAGCGCATCGAAACCCGTCGAAAAGTACGGAGTCTGGCTCAAGGCTTCTCTGAGTTTCAGTAAGCTCTCTTGAATGGATACAGGTTGGGGTTGGATCTGTATGGTGGAGGCAGGTCGCTGTGTTGAACTGAAGTCTTCCCGGGTAGGTGTGTTCAGAATGGGTCTGGGGGCATTTACCGAAGCATTCCCGATCAAGGAGAGAACGGCAATCGTCAGGATCATCATCAGAACTGCCTGTCTCTTGTGTTTTCTTGCCCATTCCAGGAAATGGTATGTGCTGACCAGAGCAAACAGTACGAACGGTAAGTAGAAGCCTATCTCTGCCTGCCAAGAGAGAGAGGCTTCTCCCGTGCCGATGAGAATTCTTGTTTGGGCAATAGCGGAAACGGCGAGTAAGAGAAGTGCGAGGGACGCGAGAATGCCCTTCTCGCTGACCCGCATCTGATCTTGCTTCCTTGATGTCTCACGTCTTGGGAACGGTTTCCGCCAAGGGGATCGGTGTTGAGAGTTTCAGATCATAATGGCATGACACTGGGTGTCCTGGCTGTCGTTCAATAAGTGCCGGCTCCTTCTCGGTGCAGTATTGATTTGCGTGTGGGCATCGCGTTCTGAAACGGCATCCCGAGGGAATATTGACTGGACTCGGGATATCTCCTGCCAAGACAACTCTCTCCCTCTCCAACGCGGGGTTAGGTATTGGCAGTGCAGAAATGAGCGCATGAGTGTACGGGTGTTCGGGCTTCCGATACACTATGTCCTTATCGGCCGCTTCCATGAGCGCTCCCAAGTACATGACACCAACCCTGTTGCTCATATGCTCAATTACGCTCAGGTTATGTGAAATGAAGAGATATGTCAGATTGAGTTCTTTCTGAAGGTCGGAGAGCAAATTCAAAATCTGCGCTTGCACTGAAACATCCAAAAACGATGTCGGCTCGTCAAGAACTATGAAATCTGGATCTGTCGTCAAGGCACGCGCGACGGCAATTCTCTGTCGTTGACCGCCGCTGAATTCATGTGGGAATCGATACAGATGATCCTCGTTCAGTCCCACTCTTTTGATCAGATCCTTGGCTCTCTCCACAGCCTCTTCATCGCTCCCCACAATCCTGTGGTACTTCATCGGCTCCGTAAGGGCGCTCTTAATCGTCTGACGTGGATCTAAGGATGCATATGGGTCTTGGAATACGACGCCAAATTTCCTCCGTATGCGCCTCAGAGCTTCACTCTTTAGCTTCGTGATGTTTTGGCCGCGGTAGACTATTTGACCCGCGGTCGGTTCAATCAATCGGAGTATGCATCTACCAACCGTTGTCTTCCCTGACCCCGATTCGCCGACCAAGCCAAAAGTCTCCCCTTCCTTGATCTCAAGGTCGACGCCGTCGATCGCCCTGACATAGCCTCTCACTCTTCCGAGGACACCGCCACTTATCGGGAACCATTTCTTGAGCTCTCTAAGCTGTAGAACAGTCTCGGTCATGGTTTTCCTTCCCCGTACAGGTGACAAGCCACGCTATGATTCTTCCCTGCATCGATCAGCTCCGGTTTGACGAGCTTGCATTTTTCGAAAGCGAATGGACATCTGGGATGAAAACGGCAACCTGAAGGTGGGTAGATGAGATCTGGAACTGAACCAGGTATCGTTTCCAGTCTGTCCATTTTTCGGTCTATCATGGGTATGGCGCGCATGAGTCCCTGGGTGTACGGGTGTAACGGGTTCGCGTACAGCTCATTGACGTATGCAACCTCGACGATGTTACCGGCGTACATGACCGCAACGCGGTCACAAAGTTCAGCTACCACCCCCAGATCATGAGTAATTAGCAGCGTCGAGCCAAGTAGCTCCTTCTTCAGCTCACGAAGTAGTTCAAGAATCTGAGCTTGTATTGTCACGTCTAAGGCGGTTGTGATTTCGTCCGCAATGAAAAGGTCAGGATTTCTTGCCAGAGCCATCGCGATCATGGAACGCTGACGCATACCTCCGGAAAGCTCATGTGGGTACTGCTTTAGAATGCGTTCTGGATCTGGGAGTCTGACTTGCTTCAGTACGTCGATGCTCAGCTCGCGCGCGACTTTCTTTGCTTGGGACCCAGATAATTTGGCCGAGGCAGCTTCGAATGCATCTTGCTTCGTATGCGTGGCTTCTTCTTTGACCTCCAAGAGTCCCTCAGGAATTCTTCCTTCAGTGGCAACCCGCGCTAGTCGTTCGGGGTTGAGGAGAAAAACCTCTTCCAACTGCTCTCCGATCGTGAGGACAGGGTTAAGGAAGGTTGTTGGGTCCTGAAAAACCATCGCAATCCTATTCGCTCTGATCTTTCTCATCTCATCGTGTGCTACCTTTATGATATTCTTGCCTTCGAGAACAATTTCTCCGTCAATTACCGAGGCGTTTTCAGGGAGCAATCCCACTATGGCCAGTGCTGTGACGGATTTGCCGCAGCCCGACTCACCCACAAGGCCTAATGCCTCACCCTTCTTAATGCGGAAGCTTACTCCGTCTAGTGCTTTGACATCGCCTGCATAAGTATGGAAGTTTAGCTTCAGGTTACTCACTGTAAGTAAGACTTCCTCGTTCTTCGACATTCGTCGTTTACCTTCTAAGTCTGGGATCTAGAACATCCCTAATGCCGTCTCCCATTAGGTTGAACGCTAGGGAGATTATCAGAATCGTTAATCCAGGAAATGCGACTAGCCAAGGTGCTTGGAATATGTAGGTCTGCCCCGCTGTGATCAGCCTCCCGAGTTCTGGAGTCAAAGCGGTTGCTCCGAAGCCGAGAAAACTCAAACCGGCAAAGGTCAGTATGATTCCTCCCATGTCTAAGGTGGCCTGAACCAGGACCGGATAGATAGTGTTCGGAATGATGTGCCTGACAATGATCCGGAACCTTCCTATTCCTAAGCCTCTCAAGGCGTCGACATAAAGACGCTCTTTCTCGGCTAGGACTTGTCCTCTGAGGAGACGGGTATATCCCGGCCAGCCGACGAAAATGATTGCGAGAACTAGGTTGTTCAGTCCCCTACCAAGAGCAGCAGCCACAGCGAGAGCTAGTACGAGTGTGGGAATCGAGAAGAAAACATCGGTTATTCGCATCATCGCCTCATCGAACTTGCCTCCTATGAATCCGGAAAATGCTCCGAGAAGAACTCCGATCACCAAGTCTGCGCCGATTATCGTTAGCATTGCCCAAACGTCCAATTGTACGGACAGTATTATGACTTGGAAGAGATCGCGGCCGTAATCATCTGTACCAAGCCAGTGCTCCGTGCCTGGCGGAATCAAACGACCGGGAAGATTGATGTTTGTTGCGACGGATGGTGAGATTACTATTGGACCGAGTACCGCCGTTAACAGAACGCCAACCGCGATGATCGTGCCCGTCAAGACCAATTTGTTCTGAATCAGCAAGTGGCCTGCGAACTTCAGTTCGGCTATAGCCGGAGACCAGCTGGATGGTCGCTGTAGGGCCGTTCAAGTCACCTCAGTACTTGATTCGAGGATCGAGATACGCGTAAAGGATGTCGACTGCAAGATTCGCCAAGACGAGAATCAAAGCGGTAAGCAAGGTGAAGCCCATTATTAGAGGTGCATCGTTTCTACCAATAGCATTGACAGCCAATCTTCCCATACCTGGCCAGGCGAAGACAGTTTCGGTTAGTGGCGCTCCACCCAAGAGCCCTGCCACTATCAGGCCAGCGATCGTGACTGTGGGAATCATCGCGTTCTTGAGTGCGTGACGGTAAATGACGACTCGCTCTGGCAGTCCCTTAGAACGTGCAAGTATAATGTAATCCTGTCTAAGGACTTCTAGCATACTGGATCTCATGATCCTCATGATGCCCCCGAAACCTATGAACCCCAGAGCGAAAGAAGGCAAGACAAGATGCGCCAAGGCGTCTTGCGTCATGATGAAATTGCCCGTTATCAACGAGTCCAATACGAGCAGCCCGGTCACCTGACCAACCGGATGTTGAAGCGCCAGAGTCGTGTCATAGCGCCCGTTCGAGGGGAGATTTGGCAGTCCGAGCAGGTGGAAATAGTAGAAGAAGACAAGCTGGAGAAGCAAGCCCAACCAGAAAACAGGTGTGGACACACCTGTCAGCGCAACCAAACGTGAGACGTGATCTGGCAACTTGTTGTTCTTCAATGCTGAGATTATTCCAAATGGGATCCCGGCAGCTAGTGTCCAAATTATAGCTGCGATTGCGAGCTCCATCGTGGCTGGAAATCTTGCGGCCAAGCCGTCGAGACAAGGTTGGGAAAGAGATCTCGAGTAACCCCAATCTCCCCTCAATAGATTCCAAACATACACAGCATACCGCATGGGCCATGGATCATTCAAGTGATAGTACGCTATCAGAGCTGGGATGGCCTCTTCACGTGTCCTCTCCGTCATGTACAGTGCCAATGGATCAAGAAGGACCTGAGAGAGGAAGAAGGTTATCACTGTCACACCAATTAGTACGAAGACAAGTAAGAACAGCCTTCGAACTATGTACTCCCAGAGCTTCGTAAGATTCCACCTTGAGTTAAGGTAGTTTCACGAACCTATCCTTTTGCTAATAAACGAACCTAATGCTTTCCTAAAAAAATGATGGAGGAGGGGCGAAACTCGCCCCTCCTAATGGCTCCTCTTCACTATGAAGGAGCTTATGACAGGCAGTTGAAGCAATCCTAGGAATGATGGCTGTAGCGACGCCGAGACAGGCGACATCATGCCGCCTTTCTCAATCTCGTAGAAGTAATAGCCATAGATAGCTTGGTTGTAGGCTTGGATGCCTCCGGCCACCGAGGCGCCCTCACGTTCATGGAGCCATGATCGAGAGAGCTGGAATGCTGTTCCGAAGGTCAACCACAGGAATGCCCAGTCGTCGTTTACCATGCGCTGAATTTGGCTAATCATTTGAAGTCGCTGCTGCGGATCCGCTATCTTTGCTTGTTCATCGATGAGACTTGTCACTTCCTCGTTGTTGTATCCCATTCTGATAGCGAAGGTTCCAGCGGTTCCATGAGCGAATGGGACTAGGAAGTCGTCTGGGTCAACGTAATCCACAATCCACCCAAGGAAGAACACATGCGACTGCCTCGCTCGAACATTGGCTAGGAACTGAGGCCACGCCAAGCCAACGACTCTGGCGTAGAGCCCGGTGTCCGAGGCAAAGCCGTTGATTGTATTTGCGATGATCGTAGCTGAGGTTTCACGAGCCACATTGCCCAAGTTGTAGGTTATTTCAACGGTCTGAGGTTCCTGAGGGCTAAATGCATTCTCCGGAAATAGCGGATTGGCGCTTGCATCCATCAGAAGCTGTTTCGCCGTGTCAGGGTCATATGGAGTTTCCGATATGGTCGGATCATAACCGAACATTCCAGGTGGGATTATCTGGGTCGCCGCAATTGCGAAGTTCTGTTGAACGTCATATATGTACGCGGTCCTATTGAAGGCTAGAGTGAACGCCCTCCGTATTCTGACATCCGAGAAGGGCTGGAAGGCTTGAGGCTGTCTGTCTGGTCCACGAATCTTCTGGTTGAATCCCATAAAGTAGGTGGCGAATACTGGCCACAAGCACTTGCCTTGGATTGCGGTAGTTGGTGGGCATTGCGGGTATACCTGATAGTCCGGACTCAGCGAAACGAGCTTTCCTTCACGGAACCAGGCGTCTTTGTCAACAAACTGAAAGACCAGTCCGCCAGTGACTGGAATATATGCAACGTCCGACGTTCCTGCCTTGAAGTTTAAGACTCTCGTGTTTGCGTCATCGATGCCTTTGATGATTGCGTTTGGAACTGGTGCCAATCCTCGCTTTTCAGGTCCGCCCCAGTAGTTCTCGTTTCGCACTAGGATGACGGTCTGTGTTGCCTTATCCCAAGATTTCAGCAGATATGGTCCTGTGCCTACCATGTTCTCAGCTGGCCACGGGTTGAGCTCATTATGGTAGTCTCCTGCTGTCGCGCCTTCAATGTAGGGCGTGCCGTCTGTTGGTGCAGTCCAATGCGCCTTGAAAGCGGTTGGACTGACTATTGCCGCCACTGAGAAGGCCATGACGAAAGGCCAACCAGAATACGGACGTTCCAGATGGATCGCAACGGTCATCGGATCCAAGACTTCAACTGGCTTCGCGTTAAGGAAGTCATCCAGTTCAGCTTGGGTGTAGGTGTCACCGTACCCATCAGGTGCGCTAGGTCCAGCATTATTGTACTGCTTGCTATAGTTCGCACCGCCGCGAATGACTTGGAGCATCGCCCAAGGCGGTCCGTCTGGATCGTCCATTATCAAGGCACGCATCAAGCTGAACCAAACAGCCTCCGCATCGAAGGGCGTCCCATCAGTGAAGGTAATGCCACTCCTCAGATGAAACGTGTAAGTAAGCCCGTCGGGACTCAGGTCATAGCTTTCGGCCAGCCATGGAACCACTTCGTCGGCCTTATCACCCTTGAAGAACACGAGGGTCTCATAGACGTTCTGAATTACTGCGCCGCCTGCAGTTTCATAGTCCGTTGCCGGGTCTAGCGTGTCTGGTTGACCGATTGTCTCCTCAATGATGGTGTCTGGGTTCGGGACGACGACTGGAGGAGTCGTGGTTGCGGTTGGTACTGGTCCTGGAGCGGGCTGCGGTATGGCGAAGTATGCTCCCGCTGCTACTGCTGCGATGATGATGACGATAACGATAGCTGCCTGCACACGTGTAATAGCCTTACTAGACAATTTTCCAAAAACTCCGTGCCTACAGGCAAGCTCCGTTTTCTTTTTAAGACTTTGCAAGTCCAATTTTGCAACGATATGTCACAGCGATGAGCGCTTGTTTCACAGGGTGGACAATGTCCTCTTCAGTTAGCGGAAACTATTTTCGTGGTGTGGAAAGAGTTTACAGCATGGCAAAGTACGTGTATGTGTCAACTGCTTCCTTCAGGGTAATGAGCACTCCTAGGAAAATGAGTTCCCAGTTAGGCGACCTGAGGAATAGGAAACCTGTAACGGCCGCAAAGAAGATAGTGTAGAAAAGACTCATTGGAACCATTCGACTACGCGTCTTGAAGAAAAAGCGTAGAACTCCGAATTTCCTTCTTATGACATTGAAGTTGCCATTCAGATCCTGCTGCACTAGCCCCAGCTCAGCGAGTCTCTTCAAGTGATACTTAGCTTGAGCCGGAGTTGGAAATGCCATCGCCTTTTGAACGTCCTTTATCGACGCCCCTCTAAGCTTGAGTAGGCAGAGGTAGACCCGGAAAACCGTCTTGAACTGCACGTCTCGAACAAGTTCCCTCTCTTGAGCTATGTAGGAGCTCATGATACCGAGCCCAAACTTCCTCGGTAAATAACCTTTTAGTTACACGATCCCACTGGATTCCTCGATAGCATCAGGGGCGGCACCTGCGATCGCGACCCACAACAAGAGGCACTTCACCCCGAGAAGCAGCTTATACGTCGTAGTCCTCACGCTCTTGATCATACTTGCCGCAAATTTCTGGCTACCTCATACCTCAGGTCAGTCTGCATGTATGTGCGGAACAAAGATAGTTCTCTTGGTCTTGGCCGAGTTCCCCGAGTACAAGCATCTATCAAGCCGCGCCGAAATATCGCACCTATTCTTCGGGCAAGTTGCCCGCTACTTTGCTGAGGTGTCTTATGGAAAACTTATGATGAACGGAAATGCCACCGACTGGATTACTCTTCCAAAGCTATATGAACAGTACAGAGCACCCGGACAGGGCATGGAATTAGCATCCATCGCGGCCGATTCTTTCTCAGCTGCTTCGCAAACCTTCAATTTCACTTCATTTGACTACGTTTTCCTAGTTCTGTCATTCTATCCAAGTCTTACTGCAGACTACATCCAACTTCCCAAGCCCATTGCGACTGGAACGGGATCTGTGGCTGGTTTCGCTGTAGTGGAGGAAGACCGAGATTGGTCATCGTACGCACGCGCCTTTGCCCTGATGATCGGTCTCTGGAGTCATCGCAACCAACTGCTCGGGCTGGGTGAGTTAGATATCGCGTCCAGCGGTCAGGGAGACATGTCGGTTTGGTCCAAGCTCATCCTAGGCTGGATAAATAGCTCGCAGGTTTTGACATTCAGTGTACCCTCCGTGAGACGCATCTTTACAGTCAGCCCCGTTGGAATGCCACAGGCTCAGACTCTGGCCGCCCGTATCGAGCTGGGGCGAAGCAAGGATGAATATCTCATAGAGGTAAGGCAGCCCTTGGGATATGACAGAAGCAAGTTGCAGGAATTCGGAGTCGTGGTCTTGTATATTCCGCCAGGAAACTCGTCTATAGAATTCAGAACCGTGCTTCAGCCAGATAACGTGGGCCGTGGCATCTTTCTTGACCTGAGCGTGGATCTCTCGATTGTCGTATTGAATCAAACTCAGATAGGTTTTCGAGTACTGGTTGGCAATGTTGAAGACGGCCGTGATGCTCAGAGAACCCTGTACGCCACCTCTCGAGCTTTGGACGCATTTCGGATAGCCGAGGAACAGAACAGGATCGACGGTTTAGATTTTGCTCGAAAGCTCGTTGAGAATTCCCGTTCGCTCTTCGCTCAGGGACGTTTTGATGAGGCTCAAGCACTCGCCATTTCAGCCGAAACTAGCGCGAACAGTGCTTTGGTACCTGGTGACTATTATCAGTCAGCCCAGCTGATAAGTAGAGCTGAGGACCTAAGGAACGAAACGCGCAACCTTCTTTCATCAGAGAGTGCAGAACTCGTCGGCCTTGGAAGTGCGCAACTTGACATTGCAGAGCAGGCTTTTGCGTCGAAGAACTTTACACTTGCGAGACAAAGCGCCGAGGCTGCGATTGACCTGTTCAACCGTGCGGAACAAGTGGAATTGATCGAGAGGGTCCTAGATGTGCTGAGCAACGTGGGAGTTGTAATCGCTGTGGCAGTTCTTGCTTATGCCCTCCGATACCAGCTCAAGAGTAGCTGAATCTACGATTCCGAATAGGAAGCAAATTCCTGGCGATTAGGCACCGTTCCACGCTCAATTTGGCCCTGCGAGAATCATATGAGCTGCCGAATCGAACCCGCGTGTTCCTAAGGACAACGACGCCTATTCTCTGATCTGTTTCGCCCATCAAAAAGTGAGCACAAGCCGCAAGGTCATCTGCCAGATTCGTCTCCGTAACCTGCACCTCACGACCGTACAAATCTTTCTTGCCTCTCTCGTCGCACACTGGCAGGAAACCGGAAGTGCCCAATGCTAGACCTATTGTTCCCAAACGCAATGGAGTTACCCGACTGTCAACTATCAGAACGCCAACTTTCACTTTGAACTCACGATCTAAGATCTCCAGTAGGCGCTTCGCTGATGCGTCTGAATCCCTTGGCCACAGAGTAGCTGTTCTAGGTGGCGAGTTTTTGAGGTCGATCCCGGCATTTGCTGTGAGAATCCCATTCTTTTCGGTGAGCAGAAAACCTCTGACTCCCCCTACGATTCTGTCGGCTTCGATCTGAACAAGGGCGGCCAGCCGCTCGTCCATGCGCCATCTTCTGGCAATTCGCTTCGAAGATTGGGAAAGTGGAACATGATCTAGTCTTACGATTCTGTTCTCGCATATGGACACGACTTTGCTCGCAACAGCCACCAGATCACTTCTCTTAAGGTGTGGAGCCTGTTTGCGGAGCGCCGTGACTATTATCTCGCCTAGTTTGTTGCCGGGTTTGATGATAGGTAGTCTTACAGGCACGAGAGTGACTTGGCTGGTGTTACGCGTTGCGCCCAACGATCATCATGAAATAGAATGTTTGCATCGAAAGAGAACAAGCTGCTGGTGCTTATATCATTCTCATTACTAAGTCGGAGATTGCAGATCCCCTGTATCCAAGCTCCCCTCGACTACCGAACGGTCGCTTAATGCTATGGTCGAATCCTCCCGATGGCGGATGTAGCCTGAATACCGGTTTGATCCCTCTCTGCCACAGAGCCTTGAGTTCCAACTTGCCTCGGATGAGTGCGGACGCCAAGGCATCGATGGATTGTTCTCCGAAATGTTCCCCGACAAACTTGTCAGTCAAGCGGACATCTCCTTGAGTCCTCCCGCACTCTCGCAGTAATGCTGCAATATCATCGGTCTTTACCTCACCCCAGGTTACGTAGTCTTTTGCAGCCCGTAGCATGCCCTGCAGACTCGGATTCTTTTCTCGAAGTACGGCTCCAAATCTCCTGAGAAGTCCCAAACTTCTCAGCGTACTTTCGACCGGTCTCGGTACTGCTACGGGGCCTTGAAGGCGAACTATTAGGGCCAGAACTTTCTCGGGAACCGTGGGAGGAGCAGGAACTGCACTGGGAGGGGGAGTGGTAATGGAAACTTTTTTCGCTGCTTCTTTGGAAGGCAATTTCCGGGGGGCCTTCCGCTTAGGCTTCTTTGCTATGCGTTTCCTTGCTTTCCGCTTAGGCTTGGTACTCATCAGTGGCCCTCCATCGGAGCGCCAGTTATCTTTGATTCAACCTCTGCGAAATGAGAGGGCAACTCCTCCGGCCTGATCTTGAGCTTCAGATACTGCGAGAAAGCCCTCTTGTAGGCTTCGCTTTCCGATGACAGCTGCTTTGCATATTCTGCGATATGTCTGCCTTGTACACGTTCAGGTGCTGGGATCACTTTTTCTTCGTGAGGAATATCGATCCCCCCGGCTAACGCTCCCTTGGCTGCTGCGAAGATACGTGATCCACCTCCCTTTGAGTGGAGTCCTACGTCCAAGATCACGGTTGGTATACCTCTGGCCTTCGCCCTCCGCCCGACCAGCAAGCCTGTTAGGTATGCTGCAGGAACATTTCCACAGGGGGCTTTCCATCCGAATTCTTTGAGTTCCCAAGAGTGAGCTGAGGCTAGGACATGATCCCCTTCCGGTTTCGCTTCGACTATCTGAACCGTTATATGTTTATTCGAAGGGCGAACTACTAGCCGAGGAATTCCTGATATCACCAGTTGCCTGCGCTTACTGTAGCTCGTTCTTCCTTCGCGACGTCGCCTGAAGGGCAGATTATATCGGGGTCCCTTTGCCAATTTCTTCGACTTCTCTCTTCGTTTCGGAGTTGCTCGACAAGACGAGGGGCAATTAAAGCGTTTTCGGAATGATGGTATCAGTACACGTATGCGAGAAGTCTGCCACCCGTCTTGGAAGCTTTTGCTTCAACATGAGAAAGTACACCGCTTGGAGTGCTCATAATCAATACGCCCACATCGCGGGAGGGCAGATATCTTTCCTCCCATTCCTCCAATTCAGGAACTCTAACAGCATAACGAGGTTTGATCACACCGCACCTGTTGACGCGTCCCAGAAGTTGTATTCGATATTTCCCAGCTCTCCCATCGTCGATGAATTCGAATTCGCCGATGTACCCATTCTTCTGCATAACACGTAGAACCTGCCCCATCAACTTAGAAGCAGGCCAAACAAGGCATTCACGCTTGTGGCGCCTCTCATTGTTGTGAATCGAGTTGAGCGCGTGGGATAGTGGATCAACTAGTGTCATCCTAATCACCTAGTCCTTAGGTTCTTACACCCCGCTTGGCTCGACCCGTCTGTCTGGCCGCAATCATTCCAACCTTCCTTCCCGGGGGGGCATTTCGGCCAACGGTTGTCGGTTTGCCAGGATGCTTGTGTCGTCCCCCTCCGTGTGGGTGCGATGCCGCAACCATAGCCTGCCCCTTAGTTAGCGGCCATACTCGCCCGCGAGCTCTCATGAGTTTCTTAGCAGTTCCAGCCTTTAGGAGGGGCTTCTCAATTCTTCCCGCCCCAGCCACGACTCCAACCATCGCTCTGCATTGATCATTCATGTAGACCGATCGCCCGGAAGGCAGCCGCAGCTCCGTACCTTGGGGCGTATGAGCGACGACCATGCAGTAGGCTCCGGACGCGCGCGCCAAGCGACCACCGTCGCCTGGGCGGAGTTCAACATTGCAGACAAGGGTCCCTTCGGGCAGGCGCCCCAAGGGGAGCACGTTTCCTAAATCCGGCGAAGCATCGGCACCAACGGTGATTGGCTGATTTATCGCTAGGCCTTCGGTCGCACTCAAACAGCAAGAGGCTCCATTTGCGAATTCCACCAACGCAACCGGCGTCCCCCTGCCAGGGTCATGCATTATTTCCCTGACCACGCCTCTGAGTGACGTGCCAGTCATCATGGGAAGTCTAACAGGAGCGATTCGCCTGAAAGTCCGCGCAATGAAAACCGAGCCGCCTCTCCCGCGCCGTTGCACTCTAATCTGCTTGCCCAATCGCCATCGGCATCCCGTATATCTTCAATGATCTAGCTGCGTGTTCGGCGAGCCATGACACCAACTTAAGATAAACGTTATGGTCGAAATCTAATGATCCGAGTGTGCCGACAATGCCTCCTCCAATAGTCTGTCGCCGCGGAGGCTTGGAGGAGCTACGTGAGCTCAAGCTTTCGAGGGATCTCTCAGTTGGTAGGGAGAGTATCGAATTCAATGTTGTTGGCATGGGACATGAGTTCTGGATTGCAGTGGAGGGCAAGAGGATCGTGGCGCTAACCGTTATTGGAAGAAGAACATCGAACAAGCTGACAATAATGTACCTGCAAGTGGCCGATTCGTACAAGAGCCAAGGATCACGGTTGCTTAGTTCTCTTATTGACAACTATCCAGAGAGCGAATTTACCGTGATTCCATTCGAAGGTACTGAAGAATTATACTGATGGCGAGGTTTCGAGAAGGTTGATCGATGGGAAAAGCGTCGACTCTCAACCCTGACCAGCAACAAATAAGAGTTGATCTTGATATCTCAAAATGCGTGTGGATACTTTCCGGGGGAAGTAATGTTCTTATATGAATCTTAACGCTGTGCTAAACGCTGTTCGCCAAGGAACAGTTTACGCTGGAATAATTCTCTTCTCAGACGCAGCTGGATTGGCGGCAGACTCGCTATTACTTGGTCGGAATATGTTTCACTACTTCACGCTACTCACGCTAGCAGAGGCTGCCCTTCTCTTTCTCTTGGCCGGCGTACTGGACATAGGAGGATCACTCTCCTTCAGCAAGCTGAGAGACCACATGGCAAAAACTGAGAAAGGCTGGAGTATGCAAGAGCATCGGAGAGCTCAGTCCCGAGCTGCGCCGTTGATTGTGACCGGAGTCATTCTGTTTGTCTTGAGCTTTGTCTTGGCTTATCCACTAGACTAAGACACTGGCTTGTCAAAGAGATGACATGCAACGTAGTGTGTCTCGCTTATCCTGAGCATCCGGGGTTCCTCCCTGGGGCAACGTTCGAATGTATAGGGGCATCTAGGGTGGAAGCGACATCCGGGAGGGGGACTGATTGAGCTGGGTATTTCGCCCTTGGGTATCAATCTCTCGGGTTTATGCTTGGGGTCGGGAACCGGGATCGCTGACATGAGTGCAACAGTGTAAGGATGCTTTGGTGACTTGAACACCTCATTCTTCAAGCCGACTTCCGCTATCTTCCCCAAGTACATTATGGCTATCCTATCGCAGAAGTAGTTGGCTGTCGCCAGATCATGTGTTATGAAGACGTAGGTTAATCCCAGCTCCTGTTTCAGGGACAGCATTAGATCGAGGATTTGCGCTCTGATCGAAACATCAACCATGGCGATCGGCTCGTCCGCTACAACAAACTCTGGCTGCAGGATCATCGCTCGTCCAATAACCACGCGCTGACGTTGTCCACCGCTTAGCTGATGCGGGTACTTGTTGTAGAAGTTTTCAGGAGGCGTCATACCGACTCTCTTAAGCATTCTGAGAACTTCTTCTTGCCGCTCAGTCTCGGATCCAATCTTATGAATATCAAGCGCATGCTTGATAGCCTGTCCAACAGTCATTCGAGGATTAAGGGCAGCCGCCGGATCCTGGAATATGATCTGGGCACGACGCCTGAATTGCTGCAACTCGGCCTCATCAAGATTCTCTATATTCTGTCCATCAAACTTGATCTCTCCTGATGTGGGGTCGATTAGACGTATGAGTAAACGGCCTGCTGTTGTTTTGCCGCTTCCGCTTTCGCCGACTAAACCGAATATTTCTCCGCGATTAATCGTGAAGCTAATCCTATCCACGGCTCGCACAAATTCTCCTTTGCCTGAGAGCAGCGTCTCAATGAAACTCTTTTGAACAGGAAAGTACTTCATTACGTCCTTAACTTCAACAAGTGGCGGCATCATCAACAGCCTAGTCGTATAGATGGCAAGCCACGCGTTGGCGCTCTCTATGTAACAGCAGAGGTTCACGTAACGCGCAAGGCTCGAAGGCGTGTGGACACCGCGGATGAAACTTGCATCCCGAAGGCGGGTTCATGAGATCAGGTGGTGAGCCAGGTATGGCGCGCATAGAACGCTCAGGATGCTTAATGTTCGGTGCAGACTCAAGTAGGCCTTTCGTGTATGGATGAAGCGGATTCTCGAAAATGTCGGTGGTCGGCCCAAATTCTACCATTCGACCAGCGTACATCACGGCAACCGTATCGGCCATCTCTGCAATGATCCCGATGTTATGTGTGATTAGTATGAGTGTCAAGTCATATTCCTTCTTCAGCTTGTTCATAAGCTCCAGAATCTGAGCTTCCACTATCACATCGAGCGACGTTGTCGGTTCATCTGCGATGAGGAGCTTCGGCTTAAGCGCCAAACCCAATCCAATCATGACCCTCTGCCTCATTCCGCCGCTAAACTGGTGCGGATAATCGTTGACGCGCTCTGGGAGGATTCCTAAACTCTCAAGTATCTTTCTGGCTCTTTCTAGAGTGTCTTCTGCGCTGACATTTTTCTCGTGTGCACGTATGAATTCGACAAAGTGATCACCAATCCTCTTGACGGGGTTAAGCGAGGTCATCGGATCTTGGAAGATGAAACCAACATGTCCCCTAAGACGCCTCATCTCTTTTTCAGAGAGTCGCATAATGTCTGTTCCATCCACAATCACGCTCCCTTCCGTGATTATGCCAGGGGACGGAACAAGTCTTATCACCGAGAACCCTAGCGTCGACTTGCCGCAACCTGATTCACCCACAACACCCAGTGTCTGACCTTTCTGTAGAGAGAAGGACACATGATCTACTGCTCTCACATTTCCGATTCTAGTGGGATAATCCACTGTGAGTGAAGTTACTTCGAGAAGGGACAGGGCTTCATCAACTCACTGCTCAAGTCTTGGGCTCCAAAGTTCACTCAAACCTTCTCCAATGAGAGTGAAGCCTAGCGCAAGGAGAACAATCATGATCCCAGGGAATGTAATGACCCACCAAGCTCCTGCCGGCAAGAGTCGCCGGCCGTAGGTCAAGTCCCAACCCCAGTCAGGAACGGCGACGGAAAGGCCAAGCCCCACGAACGTGAGACCTGCGGCCGTTAGGATGGCGTCCGCGAAATTGATGGTTGCAACGCTCACCACAGAAGGAACAACATTCGGGAGCACACACCGGAAGAGGATGCCTCGACTCTTAGCTCCGACTGCTCTGGCTGCCTCCACGTACTGCAACTCCTTGATTGTCAGCACCTGGCTTCGAACAATTCTGTAGTATGATGGAATGTAGACCACAGCGATTGCGAGGCTCATGTTGACCACACCGCGTCCGAGCATTGCAGCGATTGCTATTGCAAGCACAAGTCCGGGAAAGGCGTAGATGCTATCCATTATGAGTGAGGTCGCCTTGTCGGAGGTACCTCCAGCATACGAAGCAAGAAGCCCAACGGGGACTCCTACCAGAATGCACACCACCACGGAGATCACCGCAACTTGCATGACCATGGCACCACCAGCTATCACTCTGCTTAGCATGTCCTGTCCGAGGTGGTTTGTGCCCAGAGGAAATTCACGGCTCGGTGGGCTGAGTATCGGCCCCACATTGATTGCCACCGGGTCCTGAGGTGAAATCCAGGAGGCTAGGACCGTCATCAATACGATGGCTGTTACGATGACCGCTCCAACAATCACGTTCCAGCCTGCTAGCCCTCTGTTTCTCAAGTTTGCGAGCTGGGGAAGGACCTGTAGGAGGAGTCTACCCCTGTCTTGTACTGCCTTCAACTTCAAGCTCTCCTAGAGCCTTATCCTCGGATCAAGGTACGCATAGAGAACGTCGACTATCAAGCTCACAAGGGCGACTAGGAGTCCGAAGAAGACGACCGCTCCCTGGATTGCGGTGTAGTCTCTGAAGGCGATTCTATCAACCAAGTATCTGCCTAGTCCAGGCCACGAGAACGTTGTCTCCGTAAGAATTGCACCTGCGAGAAGGGCGGCGAACTGAAGTCCCATCATTGTGAGGATGGGTAGGAACGCATTTCTCAGCGCATAGGCGTAGATCACTGTCGTTTCTCTTAATCCCCGTGCTCTTGCTGCCGTAACGAAATCGAGGCGCAGGGTTTCCAGCATGTTACTTCTAGTCAATCTTATGAAAATACCACACAAGACCAGCCCCAGAGCTAGGGATGGCAGAAAGATGTAGCGTAACGCCATTACGAACTTGTTCAAGTTTCCTTCCAGAAGGCTATCAATTGTGTAGAGACCCGTTGCGAAGTGGAAAACACCTAGATTCAGTCCGATGGGTTCCATCCCTGGAAAGATGCGTCCTCCACTGGGAAACCAGCGGAGTTGGATGCTGAAGACTATCTGCAGTACCATTCCCATGAAAAAGACCGGGATTGCATAGGATGCTATTCCAAACCCTCGGATCATGTGATCCGCGCTTGTGTTATACGACTGTGAGGCCCTCACGCCGAGCACAACTCCTAATACAACTGCCACTATCATCCCAAAGATCGCAAGCTCTAGAGTGGCCGGAAACGCTGAAAATATCTGCTGCCCAACTGGTGAAAAGTCTTGCATGGACTTGCCGAGGTCACCTCGCAGAAGACCGGTTAAGTAGTCGAGGTATTGTTCTGGGAGGGATTTGTCCAATCCCAGGTTATGTCGGAACTGTTCGACCGCTTCCGGCTTCGCCTGTTTCTCAAAATGTAGAATTACCGGATCGCCGGGCAAGACACGCGTGATCAAGAAAACCAGCGTAAGGAGTAGCAGTATCATAGGTATTGTGAGAAGAACTCTAGCGATTACGTAGGATCTAAGACTCATAAGAAAAAGGGGGATAGAGTCGAGCAGATATAGGTTTACTGTTCAACCGCGAACTTGGCAACTATTGTCAGGAGCCATCCTACCTGCTGCAACGATGGAGCCCCAGTAGTCTCAGTGGCGTAGAGCAACCAATGTCGCCAACTTTGCGATATGTCAAGTACGACTCCACCAACGTTTGTCTTCGTCACAGCCCAAGCCGTGCCTTGAAACAGAGGGACTATTGGAGCATCCTGTGCGAAAAGCGCTTGTGCTTGCGCGTATAGTTGTTCCCTCTCTGATGGATCCGTGGTCGCTCTGGACTGTTCGATCAACGCATCCATCTCAGGATTCTTGTAGTTCATGTGGAGCCATGAGCCGCCGCTTGAATGAAGGAATGGAAACATGTAGTTGTCGGGGTCAACGTAGTCCGGGTACCAGCCTAGGATGTATAGTTGCATGATCTCTTGATTCCTGTTGACCCTGTAGCTCGGCCAGTCAGCGTTCTTCAGGTTCACCTGTATGACGCCGCTTTCCTCTAGAGAGGCCTTGATCACTGTCGCTTGGTCGGGGCTCGATGGATAGTGGCCTGAGGACTCATACCACAGGTCCACAACCAGCTTATTGTTTTCATTGTACCCATACTTGGCTAGCGTTGTTCTAGTGAAATCGTAGTTCGCATCTCCCAATTCCTTGAAGGCATCAACGTGCCCAGCCATACCGTTCGGTATCATGCTGTAGAGAGGAGCTGCTTGGCCTAGGAATACTGTTTGGGCAAGCTTCGGTCTGTCGATAGCCGCCGCGATGGCTCTCCTTATTTCGGGATTGTCGAAGGGTTTCATCTTCTCCTGAAAGACCAAGTATTGTATGAACGCTCCAACACCTTCCCAGACCTTGAGGTTCGGTTTCGTCTTCAAGTCGTTGATGTCAGTCGCGGTAAGTTGTCTGAAAGCTATGTCCACTTCACCCGACTCAATAGCTAGGCGCAGAGCAGTCGCGTCGCTGTAGAATTTTATGATGATGTGCGGGGTCTTCGGGTATCCTCCAGTTGCATTCCAGTAGTTGGCATTGGCATCGAGTCGGATTTCATTGTCCTTTCCGGCTACTCTGACCCACTTCGACAAGACGTACGGTCCTAGGTCATTCGGACTGCTTGCCCGCGCGTTTCCATCCACATAATCAACCGCTCTGTCCTCGGGGGCGAAGTCCTTGTTCACTATGAATGATGACTGAGCAGCCATTAAGGATAGGAACGGAGAGAAGGCGAAGTTCAGATGAAAGACAACTTGGTACGTGGACATCACGTCTATGCTTTTTATGATATCCGGGTAACCAATCCCGATTTGAGGTCCCTCCGGAATTGCCAACTTGAAGACGTTGCGGTCGAAACTATACTTGACGTCATCTGCCGTGAATTCTCTACCATCTTGGAACTTTACTCCTTCCCTCAGGTTGAAGGTCCAAGTCATCCCGTCGTCACTGGCAGTCCAGCTGGCCGCCAATGCCGAAACGATGTCTTCCGGGCCAGCTGCAGATCCTGGTCTAATGTCAACTAAGCCGGAGCCCGTCGCTTGAATTATTTCCCAGCCAAAGAAGTCATACGCCTGAGCCGGATCCAAATTTGACTCCACGGAGTCTGTTGTTCCCATTATAAGAGTGTCCTTGAAGACGATCGGCGGTGGGCCCGTTGTTGTCGTTGTTGGAATTGTCGTAGTTGGAGTTGGCCCTGGTGCTGGCGGGATGGCGAAGTATGCTCCAGCTGCAATTGCTGCGATGATTACGACAATAACGATAGCTGCCTGCACTCGCGTAATTGCTTTATTAGACAATTTTCATCTCCTCCAAAATTTCCGTGTGGGAAGTTGCAGTCTACTATTTATTTAAAAGCTACCTCATGGCTCGAACCCAACAAAATTCTTAGACGCCCAAAAATTCTTCCCACAGTAGATTGAGGTCGCTTTTCTCGCGAATCCCAGACTTCTGTGGCTGTAAGGGCTCAGATCTGGTTTCTCCGATCACAGTAAACTCCAATACCAGCTCTCTTCATTGCCCGCAGATTAACTGATTTCCCAACTTATCGTCCTTGCGGAAAGCTCAAGCTGGGCAACTGTTACCAGAACCGGCGACGTAGAACCCTACGCTCAGCCTCCATTATGGCTTCGAATAGGCGATCCGAAATCCGATTTGTCTTTCGCAACACTGCCTTTGCCTCTCCTGGTCCAACTCTCCTACCTGCTAGCACGTAGGTGACCACCTTCCCATACTTACGCAACAATTTGCCGGTTTCCTCGAGCTCTTCTACAATTCTCTGCTCTGACTGAGATAGATTGTGTCTCTTCTTCGTTCCAATCTTCACGATGGTATCCGGGGCTTCAGCGGTTAGGCCTAATCTGCCGACAATGCAATTGGGGCAGGAGAAGGTTGCTGGCATGTCTTTGATCCTTTGGATGGCTGCGTATTCTAGGCAGTGAGGGCAAGCTAAAGTCCTCGACTCGTTTAGGATTCTAACTTTCGTGGATTCTAAGAGAATCCGTTTCATCTTCTCCGGGGGAATCAAATCGGTTTTGCGACTGATTCTTTCTATCCCTATTCTTGCTATGGGGCTTGCATCCTGGGTTTTAGGCGCGACGAGAAGTTCGACTGTCTTGCCCACCTCTTTGAGGACTCGAACAGTGTTTGGCACATCCAAGTCTTTCTCTAATGTTTCTTTGAAGGCTTCATCCATTATCACGGTCCCTTCGAAGCTTCTCATTAGCTGCTTGAGATTCACGCTTCCAAACTCAACCCATCTCGCTATTGCGCCGAATCTCCTCGCGACGTGGACTAACCTGCGTTTGAATAGACCCGTTTTCTTGGAAGCTTCACTAATCAGTGCCTGCACGTCCATTTTTGCGAGTCGTAGAATGACCTCTGCGACTTTCGCTGCGTTTGCAGAGCCAGATGTTTGAACAACAATCCTGTACGGATCTTGCTGGACGCCAACAGTCAGACCCAACTCTTCTGAAAGCACATGTCCCACCAATCTCGCCAGAGTCCTGTTGACAAGTAATCCGAAGTGTGCGTTGATTATCACGAAGTCCTCCCAGTCTTCAACCACGATGCGTTTGTCGGTTGGTACCTTAAGGCCCGTAGAGATCTGTTCGTACGTTTCGCTAAGAGCTCGTCGCATCGTTTCAGGCTCCACTGGATAGAGCCCACATAGCCCTTCAACGAGATCAGCCTCGCTTTTACCGGATTGAATTGCTTCCTCGAAATGTCTTCTAATGGAACCAACCTCTTGGCCTATTTCGAATGGAACGGGGATCTCCTCACCAACCCAGCTGGGAATCGCTCCTGTCGGATCTCTGATTGGCTTGACGAAGATTTTGTCCGACCGAACGCTCATCATCCGCCATGGGCTTCCGCGGACGATGAACTTCGTACCTGGCTCTCCATACTCAGCGACAAACGCTTCGTCGAGTACGCCTACGGCTTCGTCGGAGGTCTGGTCGACGATTAGATACTGTTTCTCATCAGGGATCATGGACAATTTGCCGAAGTAGTAGGAGTAAAGTGCTTTCAACCTGCGAGGACGCAAAATGACGTTATCTTGGGGCGAGAACCAGGCGAGCCTGGGGAATCGGGAGTGCATGTAGGTGAGCACGCCGATCAGGTCCTGCTCCGTCAGGCTCTGGTATGGATATGCCTTCTTCACTATTTCCAGAATCTCGTGAAGGTACCACCTGCCCTTTTGAATCAGCAACCCGACAATCTGATGTGACAATACGTCCAACGGTTTCTCCGGAATCGAAACCGGTTCTAGGCTCTCCTCCAGTGCGCGTCGCGCTATAGCCATGGCCTCTAGTGTGTCATCCGAGTCTAGGGCGACAACGACTCCATCTGCAATTCTCCCTATCCTGTGTCCGCTTCTACCAACCCTCTGGATGAGTCTGGTGACCTGCCGTGGACTCATGTACTGAATGACGAAATCGATACTTCCAATGTCTATTCCTAGCTCCAAAGATGAGGTTGCGACTAAACCACGCAGTTCCCCATTCTTCAGCCCCCTCTCCGCGCTTATCCTGGAAGGCTTTGCCAGTGAACCATGATGGATCGAGATGGGGAAGTCTACATCCCATACTTTCATCCTGCTAGCAAGAATCTCTGCAATCGCTCTCGTGTTAGTGAAGAGAATAACTGACTGATGAGTCTCGATCAGACCTCGCATAAGCTTTAGCCGCGCTGCCACCTCTGGATGCGTATACAGCTTCGAAGCGAGATCGATGTCGGTTGCCTCCGGTTTAGGACAGGTTACCTTGAGACATATCTGTCGCCCCACCGGTACACGAACGATGGTGGCTTCCCGGCCTTCCCCAACAAGAAATCTCGCCACTTTTTCAGGTGTACCGATTGTAGCTGAGAGACCGATCACTTGGAAGTCATGCATCGCTGCCCAGCGGAGTCTCTCAAGTCCTATTGAAAGTTGACTACCTCGCTTGTCCTCTGCAAGTTCATGGACCTCGTCTACAATCACATAGCGCACCGCCCGGAGATGCCTCTTCATTAGACGACCGGTCAGGATCGCTTGCAGGGTTTCAGGAGTAATGATAAGCATCTCTGGTGGACTCTTCGCTTGTATTGTTCTCTCGCGAACTTCGGTGTCGCCGTGCCTAACGGCAATTTTCAAGTCAAGGCGCTTACCCCACCATTCAAAGCGCTCTAGTATGTCCCTATTTAGCGCTCGAAGCGGCGTGATGTAAAGAACCTTGATGCCAGGCTCTTCCGTCCGGTTTGATATGTACATGCTGAGGATAGGAAGCACTGCAGCTTCGGTCTTGCCGGAAGCCGTCGGCGAGATCAACAAGACGTTCTTCCCCGACAGAATCTCTGGAATAGCCTTCAGCTGCGGATCCGTAGGTGTCTTGAAACCGCGCTCTTCGAGAGCCTCGCGTATCGGTTTTGCAAGCTCACCGAACACATTGCTCTGCTGAAGCACCATTCCTTGTAAGACGCCAGGGTAAGCTAACAAGTGGAGCGTAAAAAGGTCAACTAAAGCTTAAGGGGGAAACCCATTCTACACAAATTGGAAAAATGTCAATGCTGTGTGGAGGTCTTGGCGCTTCGTCAACCCATCGTCGTCGTATTGGGCCACGTGGACCACGGGAAGACCACGCTCCTCGACAAGTTGAGAGGCACGACGGTTGCGAAGCGCGAACCAGGTCAGATAACACAGTGGATTGGGGCCAGTCTTCTTCCAAAACAGACAATTGAGCAAATCTGTGGTCAATTACTGCTGCAATTCCGTTCCGAGCTCAAGGTTCCGGGACTCCTTTTCATAGACACCCCCGGTCATGAGACTTTCTCTAATCTGAGGAGAAGAGGCGGATCCGCCGCCGACATTGCAATTCTCGTTATCGATGTCACTAAGGGTGTCGAACCGCAGACTGTCGAATCCATAAACATTCTCCGAAGTAGGAAGACGCCCTTCATAGTAGCAACTAACAAAGTCGACGCGGTTCCGGGATGGAGATCCCAACCTGATTCGCTGTTCATCAATTCACTTAAGGAACAGTTCCCTGAGGTTCAAACCGAACTTGAGAATAGAGTTTACACAATTATCGGAACACTCTCTAGGCTAGGGTTCCGTGCAGAAAGATTCGATAGAGTATCCGACTTCACTCAAACTGTGGCGATCGTCCCGGTAAGCGCGAAGACGGGGGAAGGAATCCCCGAATTACTTGCGGTGCTGACTGGGTTAACGCAAGCCTACTTGTCTGAGGAACTTCAGGTGACCTCCGGCCCGGCGCGGGGCACTGTCCTCGAGGTAAAAGAGGAGCCGGGACTTGGGACCACTGTGAATGCAATAATCTACGACGGCGTTTTGAAGGTTGACGATATCATTGTTCTTGGAGGCCGCGAGAAGCCTATAGTCACCGAAGTTCGTGCTATCTTGCTACCGAAACCGCTTGATGAGATTCGGGATCCAAGAGACCGCTTTACGAGTGTACGTAGAGTTGCAGCCGCCTCAGGAGTCAAAGTAGCCGCTCCAACCTTAGAGAACGCACTTGCTGGTTCTCCGCTATACGCGGTTCCCAAAGGGAAGAACGCTAAGGAATACGTGAGAATCGTGGAGGAAGAAGTCGAGAAGCTTCGTATCAAGACTGAGAGATCCGGAATTGTATTGAAGACTGATACCTTAGGTTCATTGGAAGCAGTCACTGAAGCGCTCTCTCGTCATGATGTGCAGATAAGATTGGCAGATATCGGTGATGTTTCGAAGAGAGACATTGTCGAGGCAGAAGCCGTGTACCAGGAGGATCCTATCCTTGCAACCATACTTGCATTCAACGTGAAAGTGTTGCCCGATGCCGAAGAGGAAGCGAAGACAGGGCGGATTCCCATATTCAGATCCGACATTATCTATCACATGATTGAGGAGTACCTGAGATGGAGTGAAGAAAGACGAGTAGCTGGCGTGAAGGCCGAATTGGACGCGTTGGTGCGACCGTGCAAGGCGAAGGTTCTTTCAGGATTCATATTTAGAAGAAGCAAACCCGCAATTGTCGGCGTTGAGGTACTCTCAGGCCGCCTTAAGCCGAAGTATCCAATGATAGCGCAGTCTGGAAAGAAGCTGGGCGAGATCCAGCGTATACAGGATAAGGGAAACGACCTTCAAGAAGCCCTTGCTAGTATGCAAGTAGCCGTTTCAATAGAGGATGGTGTTGTTGGTAGGAATATTGACGAAGGCGATGTCGTCTACACAGATGTCCCTGAAAGGCATCTCAAAACGCTAATGTCGAAGTTTCCGTCAGAACTCGCAGAGAGCGATCACGAAACAATCAAGGAGCTGATTCAGATCAAGAGAAGAGAGAACCCTGTGTGGGGTCTCTAGGCTACTTTAGCAGGAATTCCTTTTTGGTTGGCTTTGAGTAACTGGTTATCTCGCTAGGCGAGAAAAATATTGACATCTCCCTTTTCGCGTTCTCGATCGAATCCGCCGCATGAATTGCGTTGGGAGTTATAGAGAGTGCGTAGTCGCCTCTGATTGTTCCTGGGGCAGCGTTTAGAGGATTTGTGAGTCCTACCATGTTTCGAGCTACCGCTACAGCGTTGGGACCCTCCCAGATCATCAGGAAGACTGGTGATAAAGTTACATGGGATACGAGTTCCTGAAAGAAAGTTTTCCCTCGGTGCACTTCGTACAACTTCTCGGCTTGCTCAGCAGACATATTTACCAGCTTTGCCGCGACCAAGGCAAGTCCCTTCCTCTCGAAGCGGGAAACTATCTCGCCAATCAGGCCGCGCATCACGCTTTCCGGTTTGAGAAATATGAAGGTCTGCTCAGTCAGCATCCATTTTGCCTCCTTACTTACCCCTCTCCTTCCTCCCGTAGAACAGAGTCCACTTTAGTTTGCGTGGATCGCGACGGTAAACCATCAGGCTCTTTCGACATTTGGTCGAGCAGAAATAGAGAACGGACCCGTCACTCTGTACGAACATTATTCCTGTTGCTTGTGGAAAATCCTTGCCACAGAAGGAGCATGTGAAAGTTCGGGGCAAGTCGCAGGCGCGTCTCCCTACCTGATCTTCTTCGCTTCCCTTTCAGTTTCGCGTAGCATGAGAATGTCCCCCGTTCGGACTGGACCCTTCACGTTTCGAGTGATTACTCGCCCTTTGTCTCGACCTTCCAAGATTCTAACGCGGATCTGGATGACCTCACCTGTTACGCCGGTTCTTCCAATAATCTGAGTTACCTCAGCGGGTATGATTGCTTCCTCGGCCCGTTGTTTTGCGGCGCTCATGTTTGAGCCTTAGCACTGCCCCTTCTGACCTGATCCATCGTATCTGTTAGTTCTTTCAGGGTTCTAGAACCTTCTCCGCCGTCCAGAACGGAAATGGCTGCGCAACCCACATCCAAGCCGGCCGCCCTTCCCAGATCAAGTTTACTGGGAACGAATAGGTAGGGGATCTTTCGTTCGTCGCACAAAATAGGAAGATGTGCCACCACCTGCGGGGGATCAACGTCCTCCGCTATTACAACGAGTTTCGCAACTGCACGTTCAACAGTTTTTGTGGTCTCGTTGGTTCCTTTCTTGACCTTGCCGGAATCCCGTGCAATCTGCACTAGTTGGTATGCCTTGTCCACCACTTCCTTGGGGACATCGAACTTAGCGTAGAAGGGTTTTGGCATTCGCTTCACCGCACATTTGCCAATCGGCTAGCGTAAGCAAAGGCGAGCCTTTTATGAACGTTTCTGCCCAACACGCCACGGCTCGCATCCTCCCGAAACATTTTCGTCGCAAGTTCAGACATAGGCGTAAACGCTTCCCACCATCAGACGTTTCTCGTTGTTGTGACGCCCCATGAAACTTGAATAGGCACATTAGCTCTCACAATCGCGGATCAGTCGTCGCGAAGCCGGGCAATGACCCATCATGATATCCGCGAATGACGTCCTACAGATCATAAGCGAGACTCATCAATACTCAATTCTTCTCTTCGAGTTGAGGAATGCGACGACCTTGGGAATTTCACATGCAGGAAACGGTAAGGTGAGCTACTTCAGGCTCGAAGGAAGACTTGGACGTGTCGACAGACGTAACCTAGTTCAGAATATTTCTGGGGGCGAGACCCCTTGTAAGCTGCATTTCCTTTCGGTGGATCAGTTTCTCCAGGAAATCGAAGGGAAGAAAATTAGACATATCTGGCTTGAAACTCTTGATAAGCAAAGGAAGGAGCTTGCGTTCGCCAGCATTGCCGAATTGAAGGCACACTTCCAAAGCCAATCAAGAAAGTAAGGACCGCCAACTTCCGTCCAGACTAATGTTAATAAAAGGCATTCAAGGGCTAGTATGGCTCCGCGCTTCAAAGGTCACAGCAATGGCGAAGTTCAAACTGATAGTTTCTGATCCAGCTACTGGTAAGTCCAACGCCACAGAGCTCGAAGGAGCGCGCGCGCAGGCGCTCATAGGTCGCTTTCTTGGTGAGGTCATAGATGGGTCTTCCTTAGGCCTCGGTCCGTCAAGAATGATGATCACAGGTGGGTGCGACAAGAACGGCATCCCGATGAGATGGGACGTGCATGGTGGCGTTAAGAAGTACATTGTCCTGTCTTCCAGACCTGGATTCAGACCCACCACTAACGGCGAGAGAAGGAGAAAGCTCGTGCGTGGGCGAACGATAACCGACGAAACGTACCAGATCAATTTGACCATTAGAAAAGAAGTACGCCCTGAGCAGAAGGCTCCATTACCTGAAGCTAAACCGTCTAAGAAAGTCGTCAAACCACCTGCAGAGAAACCTGTCGCAAAAGCAGCAGAAAGGAAAGCCGCTAAGAAGCGAAAGTAGTGAGGCTACATGGTCGTGGATTTCAAAGTGAGGCAAGACAGCTACAACCCCTTGCTGAAGAGGAAAGAAATCTTCCTTCAAGTTGACCACGACAAGCGAGGTACACCCTCCAGAGTGGATGTACGAAAAGCTATTGCCGCAAAGTACAGCACGAAACCTGAAAATGTTTACGTAGTCAACATTGAAACAAGAACCGGAACGCAGAATGCTCTATGTGAGGTACAGGTCTACGACGATGCTGATACAGCAAAGAGCATAGTGCCGAAGTACATACAGATCCGCAATCTGCCATCCGAGGAGCGGAAACGGGTTAGAGAACAGGAGAGCAAGAAAGAGGGAGCGAAGCCTAAGGCAGCCAAGCCCCTTGAAGAGAAACGGAAGCAGGATTTGAAGCCTCCTGGAGATCAGCAGAAGAAGAGTTAGGGAGAGCGAAACGAAGTGGCCGAGAAGAAAGAGAGCAGAGCTAGGTTAAGCAGCCTCTATGAGCTGGATCCTCAGAAGGGAACCATCAGACTAAGAAACAGAAAGTGCCCGCGCTGCGGGAGCATTATGGCCTTTCATAAGGGCCCCCTCGAACGCTGGACTTGTGGGTCTTGTAGCTTTACTGACTTCGTTAAGGCCAAGAGGTAACTCTAGCTTCTTCTCTCCATTCGCTCGATTGTCTCCTCAATCTCTCTTTTCTTTTGGACCGAAACGCGGACAAGGACAATTCCCTGATCGGGTTGACCATACACCACCAGAGAGCCGGAGGGCGCGGCGAGAATCGCTACCAGTGTTAGAAGATCCTCCTCGCCGTCCACTAAGACGAGCCCATTGCTCTTCCTCATAGCCTCCTCGACTGTATCCCATGCGCGGAGGTCTATAGTTCCGGCGGGGTTGCAGGCCCAATAGCGATGTATGGCTCTATGATCAAATGATCTTGCTTCCTGTCTTCTCTCTCTCTTATCGATGACGATGACGTTCGGCTTGATACCCGATTCGATAGCCAACCTGGAAACGGCGTCTCCTACTAGGACTAAACGGATCGGTTCCTCTTCTTCTATGACCTTCTTGAGAACAAGATTACAATCTTGTGGGAGGCCGCGAACCAACTCGCCTAAAGGCTGCTTCAGCTTTTCTCTCTGTTTTTCCGTTAGAACAAAGGCGGGCACGATGGACAACTTGTTAGCGTTGTCTTGGTCACCGGACTCTCAATGCGTACCGGCCGGCCGATGTGATTCCCATCTTCTTTGCTACTTCAGAATTCGATGGATCTAGCACTATCACAAGACCGCTCCAGTCGTCGCTTAGGTTGGTTGACTTGCAGTTGGGGCAAACCGCTCCGCTGCTTATGAATCGGCAATTCTTGCAGGCCTTGTCAGTCAAGTGGCCTTCTCCTCGCGGACCACCTTTGTCCGTTTGATGTCTGCTTCAATCCAGTCTAGTTTGCCGAGGAACGGTTGGCGCATCGTGATACCGATCTTACCCCCGGCTCCCCCGCGCGGAAAACTTACAGCTATGATCCTTCCTCTGACCATATCGCCCTTACCAAGCTTCCTCTGGGATTCCTTACCTACCAATACTCCATGCTTTTCATCAAAGGAAATGTAATCGTCCATGATTTGTGAAACGTGGAGGAGCGCATCCTCCGGACCAATCCGCACGAAAGCACCGAAGTCTGTTACCTCCACTACTTCCCCCTCGACAACCTCATGCATCTCCGGGTAGAATGAGAGCAGTTTGAAAGTAACCTTGTGATAGGTTGAACCCTCTCCGGGAAGAATCTTGCCAACCGGATCCACGTCAACATCGACAACCAAGATGACGTATCCTAGTTCCTCGTCCACGACATTTTCGTATTTCAGTTTAATCTGTTCTTTCGCAGCCTTGTCGATGGGATGTCCGAAACGCTGAGGAGGGATCCGGACAATGTCTTCTACGGTTACGAGTCTGAACATTTCTCCGACCTCTGAGCAATCATCCATCGCATTTTCTAGAAGTAGGCAGGTTCTACTCCTTCGACCTCTAATTTTGATTTGTCACGCAGGTAGACGACAGGAACGCTAATATCTCTTAACCTCTTCTTCAGAGCGATATCTGTAGTGGCGACGACGGCACGCAACTTCTGGGAAGCTTTAACGATCGCATCATCAACAGTCTCCCCCCTTACAAGTGTCACTTCCACGACACGGCAACGAGATGCAAGCTGAAGAGCCAAGGACGCCTCGGGTGCCCCTTCCCCACCCCTCGAAGAAATATTCGTCAACTCGGTTTTGACGGCAGAAGGAACTATGAAATCCACCTTCTTCTGAAGAAGATATTCTATCTCTTGGAAAATATCCAAATTGAATTGGAATGGAATCATAAGGAAGTTTGAATCCAAAACCACTTTGACAGGCAATCTTTAGGCCCTCAGATTTCCAAAGCCAATCAGTCGCCAGCTATCGGCGATTCTGCGACTAATTGCCACCTTCGCACCGGCCTCGGCGCAGACGGGTTTCCTGAGGCTGATATCTACTATGTTCTCTCTCGCAGAGCTCACCATTCCGGAAGTCACCGTGGTCCCTATGTTAAGTACGAGGGCTTCGTTCGTTCTTATCTTCTCGACAGGAACGGCAAGTTCAGTGCCTACCACCTTTTCGAAAAGCTTGACATCTAAGGTGACCTTTTCAAGGGTGGGCGGGAGTGTGTCCACCTTCCCGACTACGCTACCAACGAGGCCATCAGATTTTGTGAGTGAGGGGTCGAGGTCAGTTCCGATACCTACGAGGCCGCCGCTTCTGGTTTCTTGAACGGGCCCCATGCTAACACTGAGACTTCTAATGGAAGTGATGAGGCGCTCATACTTGGTTCTTCCCCCTTCCTGAACTGGGATTCCAGGCTTGATCTCAATGTCATCACCGATGCGAATGGCTCCTCTAATTATTGACCCGCCAATGACGCCGCCTACGAGGTCGTCTACCTCCGTGCCAGGCTTGTTTACGTCGAACGACCTCAGAACATACATCTGGGGAGATGCGTTCAGCTCTCGTTTCGGCGTCGAAATCCTTTCCTCAATCTCTCGGAGCAAGAAGTCAACGTTTGTTCCGTGTTGAGCCGAGATTGGAATAATGGGCACCTCCTCGGCTATTGTCCCTTCCACGAACGCTTCAATTTCCTGGTAGTTCTCAAGGGCTCTTTCTCTGCTTACTACGTCGATCTTGTTCTGTACTATCACTAGGTTCTTGATTCCTACGCTCTCTGCAGCTAGCAGATGCTCTCGGTCTTGGGCTTGGGGACATTTGGCATTGCTTGCCAAGACAAACAATGCTCCATCCATAAGAGCCGAACCCGAAAGCATGGTGACCATAAGACTATGATGACCCGGGCAATCAACGAAGCTCACTGCGCGCTTGAACTTCGTTTCGCTTCCGCAGTTTGGGCACTTTCTTTGGGTCGTATAGTTGCTGGGCGCACGACATTTCGGGCACTTGTAAATCGTCGCGTCAGCATAACCGATCCTGATGGTGATACCTCTTCTGAGTTCCTCCGAGTGACGAGCAGTCCACACACCTGTTATGGCTTGCACAAGAGTACTCTTCCCATTGTCGACATGGCCCAGGGTTCCAATATTCACCTCGGGCTGAACAATCAGCTCTTCCCCTTTCCTCTCAGACTTGAGAACCGTTTGTGCCATGTCAACAATCAACCATCTTGCAGATTTGGGACATCTGGTTCAATATATGTGTGAGGGTAAGAAACGCGTGAATGACCAAGAGGTGCACGTGTTCTCGACAGGTTGGAAAGAACACTGGTCTGATTGCGGACACGAAAGATCGTCAATCCAAGGAGGACGGTGAGGCTGACGCAACTTTAATTAGATCTAACCTCTCACGTGAATTGGCGGCGAAGACGATGGGTGGCCGCGTTTGCGAAGCGCGCCAGATTGCAGGACTTGATTGACAGCGAAGACCATCAATCTTTGTCGTCTGAGTTTTTTCAAACGTACGGGAGTAATGCGTTTGGTTCTGAGAGTATATAATACTATGTCGCGTTCCGTTGAGGAATTCAGACCTCTACGCAGAAAGCGTGTTCGAATGTTCGTGTGCGGTCCAACCGTCTATGACCATAGTCACATCGGCCATGCTCGAACATACATTGCTTATGACATCATTGCTCGGTATCTGCGAGCCAGAGGCTACAACGTGTTCTATCTCATGAACATAACAGACATTGACGACAAAATAATCAACCGCGCGACCGCTTCAGGTGAAGATGCATTAGTACTAGCGGATCGTTTTACCAGAGAGTTCTTCCGCGACATGGAAGCGCTTGGCATAACGAGCGTGAATCTCTATGCTAAGGCCTCCGAACACATACCCGAGATCATCGCCCAGATCTCCACGCTTTTCGAGAAGAATTACGCATACCAAGTTGACGGCGACGTATACTACGATGTCTCGAAATTCGCCAATTATGGGAGACTGTCGCGGCAGAACATAGAACAACTGAAAATTCACAGAATCGATCCTGATACGCGGAAGAGGAACGTGGTCGACTTCGCGGTCTGGAAGAGCCATAAACCCGGAGAACCATCTTGGGAAAGCCCTTGGGGGAGAGGCAGACCTGGATGGCATATTGAGGATACAGCAATAACTACGACCTACTTCGGACCACAGTACGATTTGCATGGCGGCGGACTGGATCTCATATTCCCGCATCATGAAGCTGAGATTGCTCAGGCCGAGGTAGCTACTGGCGTGAAACCCTTGGTGCACTACTGGTTGCACGCCGGTCTCCTAACGATCGCTGGAGCTCGCATGGGTAAGTCTATGGGCAATTTCATCACGATCAAGGAGGCACTTCACAGACACGACGCAGAGGCTCTGCGATTGTACTACGCAATGAGCCATTACCGAAGCTCACTAGAATTTGCCGAAGCCAACATCGCTCAGGCCGAAGAGGTTCTTGACAAGTTGCGTTCCGTTTATAACCATTTCAAGAAGCTGCTTGAGATGACTGATTCTCCAGAACACGGCGAGGTTGACAAGGACATCGAGCGGTTGTCAAATCAGACTAAAGCGAACTTCGACGAGGCGATGGACGATGATTTCAATACTCCTCGCGCACTCGCAGCATTCATAGGCTTTGCGAAGGAGATCGAACCTCTCGCAACACGCCGAATGGGGAGGCAGTCACTGGAACTTACTGTGAAGACACTTGACTACTTTGGCTCGATCTTCGGCATATTTGAACGACCTTACACACCACAAAAAAGGGCCTTCGAAGGACTGTTGGATTTGGTGTTGAGGATTAGAGATGACGCTCGTAGGAAGGATGACTGGGCCACTTCAGACAGCATCCGCGCTCAGCTGAAGAAAATCGGAATCGGCTTGGAAGACACTCCCAGCGGCGTTCGTTGGTATCTGATTTCCTCTAAGGCTTCGACTGACTCATGAGGAGAGTTTATAACCTATCTTCCTGAGCAACTCCTTTCGCTCTGCCGCGTCTCTTTCGGTTTCTATTCCCTTCGAAGCGTGTCCGTCTATAACACCCAAGATACCTCTGCCTTGTTCTGTCTCGGCTAAGATAACTTGAAATGGGTTTGCGGTCGCCAAGTAAATATTGCAGACTTCTGGAGCCGCCTTCACTTTATCCAAGACGTTGATTGGGTACGCGTTTCGGATGAAAATGATGAAAGCGTGACCTGCGGAAAGTTCTAATGCTGTTCTTGATGCTAACTCTTTGAGTTCTTCGTCGTTTCCTTCAAATCGAACCAAGCAGGGGCCACTCGATTCGCAGAATGCCAGTCCAAACTTTACGTTAGGAACGGCGTTAACGAGGGCTTCATGTAGATCTTCCACGGTTTTTATGAAATGGCTTTGCCCTAGGATTGCGTTACATCCCTCTGGAACTTTCACGCCTACAAGCTTGGTCTCCAGCTCTTCAGACCTCCTCTACGCCAATTCAAATTCATTGCTGACTCTACCTAGGTTATCGACCCCTTTATGAGTTATCGCCACGGTATCCTCGATTCTCACACCACCGTAGCCCCGCAGGTAAACACCCGGCTCCACCGTAACAACTTCCCTCCGTTTCAACCGGTCCTTACTTAAGAATGATAGATATGGCCGCTCTCCGATGGTAAGCCCCACTCCGTGCCCCAGCGAGTGATTGAATCCAGACCCAATACTCTTCGCCCTGCCCTGATATATTTCTCTCAAAGTCCGAAATCCTGCCCGTTCAATAACCCCACAAGCCCTAGACATTGCCTCCTCACCCGTCACGCCTTCTCTCAAGAAATCTAGGCTCGCCTCCTGAGCCTCTCTCACAGTGTCGTAGAGGCGTCTTGCCTTGGAATCTGCTCTACCGACAATGAACGATCGGGTCAAGTCAAACCAATAGCCGGTTTCAGCCTGCGGAAATAGATCGAACACAATCAATCTTCCCTCTCTTATCTCGTCCGCTGAAACCCCCATGTTGTGGCCTTCGGCAGATGAAGGACCCGTTGCGAATATGGTTCCCTCCGGGGCAATCAGTTCTTGGGATGCGAACCTCGACGAGATCAGTGTCTTGAACAAACCTACGGTTGCACGCTGCCTTCCCAACTGCAAGTGTCCTCGTTTGCGTTTCAAGTTGCGCAAGGCTTCAACCACTTCGTCAACAATCGCGGCAGTTTTTCTCCCAACGCATCTGATCTCCTCGATTTCCTCGGAGCGCTTGGTTTCACGCGCAACTTCGAGAATTGTGGGTGAACTTTCACCCCGAGCTTTGACGCCAACTCTTCTCAGCTCGTCAACAAGATTGACGCCCGTAGCAAGGTCATTGCGACCGAACACCACCACGCTACCCTTGACGCCCTTTTCTCTTAACACAGATGCGATGAACAGCGGCAAGGCTTTTGTCCGACCATGCTTCGCTGCCAGTTTCTCGAAACCGCGATCCGTGAAGGTTTCTATCCTCTTCACTCTGCCGTATTTCTTCGCTAGCCCTAGATCTAAGTTGTTCGTGACAAGAAGGGAATCCGATCTCGCTCGCTTGAAATACACTCCTCCCCTAGGAAGACTACCTCCAACAACATAAGTAAGATCAGGATTTGCAAGGGTCGTATCTCCCAGAACACAGATGGCTTCCACCTTTCTCTTCCGCATCTCTTCATCCAAGTGCTCTATCATATGGAATCAGCCGGACTAGTACTGTACTGCGAATTGTTAACGATTTTCGTCTCGCCTTGAGCGCTCGAACTCCGACAACTCGCTTGTCACCTTGAAGGAGGCTGCGAGGACGCGTAGGTAAGAACTCAGAATGGCACGGAGGGACGCGGAATCCTTCGCCTCGAAGTGTACGATCATCGACTTTCCATGCTTTACGATTCTCGCCCTTGCCTTCTCGCCGGCAGGATGGGCAAGTTCGGGCTCTAGGGCTCTGGTTATCGCGATAAGTTGTCTAGTAGACTTAAAGCGGACACGTAGCTTGGCTCTTGCTTCAGATTTCTTGTTTCGAGGCATGTAGGTCCCAGATAAGTCTTGAAATTAGCAGACGTGGTCCCACCTGCCTTTGAGCAGGAGAAGTTGCCACAAGTTGAATAAGTCCATCTGTCCTTTCGCTTACATGCAATGTACTTTTCAGCCTCGTGTCTGCGTGCAGATTCAAAGTAGGAAGTCTTAGCACTCTGGAAAGGACTTCGCAGAACCTTCGCGCTTGATCAGATATTGCTTTGTCGAAGGTAATAGCTTGAGCAACGTATCGACTGTGCTCCGCATACTCTCTTCTCAGCTTGACTGAGCTTAACATAATCATTGGGGGAATTGCTGACATGGCCGCAGGTTGGACACGCAGTAATTCAATACGTCCTGGTCCTCCGTGCGTCCTGTAGATTGCCAACGCATAGTCTACACCTTCTCCCACAAGGCGTTCAGTAAGCTCTTGGATACTGGACTTCCCTCGTCTCACGATCTTTGCGTTAGGGATCGTATGCGCGAGGTCATTGAGCAGGCTGTTCAACCGTTGGCTGGTTTCCCTGCCCGTGGTGAGGGCTATCACTCAGCTTTGTCCTCAGAATCTTGGCCTCTTGAAGGTTGCTCCGCCTTTTTCCCTTCGGCTTTCTTCCGTCTTCGTCTTGTCTCCCTTGCTTTCCGTTCAGCTTCAGCCGCCACGGCCTTCTCGGCCTGAAGTTCAGCAGCAAGGCTCGCCGCAACTCCCACGCGCGCCGCCCTTGCGGCGACCTCGCCGAGTTTCGTTGATGGCACGTACGCTCCACCGGCGAACTTGAACCCACAATGACCACACAGCCATATTCCGACGGACAGTCTTCGCACCGCGGCAATGTGACATTGTGGGCATTCATGCTTTGCTCTGAGGCTACTCATGATAGTAGCGTATTGTTTCCGCGCTACAGTTCCGTATCGGGTACCAAGACTTCCCGCGGGACCTACCTTGTAGGTTCTCCCCACATCACGTTTCTCCTGAAAGTATCTTTGAACGCAATTCCCGCGCCTTGCCGATTGACGTGGAAACTATTTTCCTGACCTCATCCGGTGTGACAACGCCTAGTCCACCTTTCTGCACCGCGCAGACTTTCCCATCCTTATCAGTTGTGACAGTTATCCTGCAACTCATGACTTCCTCTTCTTCCAAAGATGGATCCACGACTATTGCTCCGTCAATTTTGGCTGAAGTTATCGGAATGGGATGGTTTTCTATTGGAAGTGGTAGCATCTCGTCTTTGTATGTTAGCTCTCCCTCAGCGACTTCGAAGGCACGCATCTTCGCGTTAACCAAGGCTGCTAAGGCTGCTAGGGCTGCAGCATCGATTAGATTCCCGTCGTGGTCAAGGACATAGATATCAACGAAGACCACGAAAACTTTCTTTCCTGGTTGAATGCAGAGCTTCTTCAGGTCTATTGCTTTGGATTCTCTGATTCCTCGATCAACAACCCGTGCAAGCTCAATCGAATTCTCATCAGGAGGGCCAGCTTCAAAGGTGGGAGATGCCAGCGGGACGAACTCAGCGTTTACTGTTAGAATCCCTTCATCGGGTGTATCCGAAAACGGGTCGCCTGTCTCAATCTTGATGCCGACTAACACCTTGGTGTTGCCTAGGTGCACTTCCGCGGAACCATTTGCCTTCCCGATCTTTCCAAACATTATGGTTAGCTGCCTGTGGTCAAGTAGGTTGCGTTCGTCAAGTCTTTTGCCTTTCGCGATAAGGTCTACGACCGTCTTCTGCTCGAGCTTTGCGACCGGAGAGAGTTGATGAGTTGCCGACAACTACGCTTTGACCTCCGTGATCTCTTCTTTCTCTTCAGTTTCCTCTCTAACGACCAAGTACTTTCCTCTCAGGGCTTCCCGTTGCATATCGTAGATCTTCCTGCACGCCCCGATGCTCATCTCGAGCGCTTGAACGAACTCCTCCTCTGAGAGTTGGCCATCCATTTGGAGGAGACTGATGATGTTGGACTTCGGCATGTATGCGACGGGAAGATCAGCTTCTCCCTGCTTATCCTCAACATCCGATAGATCTAGGACGACTCTTCCTTCAATCTTGCCGGCAGCACATGCTGCCACTAGCTCGCGCATGGGAATACCAGCGTCAGCCAAAGCGAGTGCGGCTGCGGTTATTCCGCCGCATCTAGTTCCAGCATCAGCCTGCAAGACCTCTATGAATATGTCAATCGTGGTCCTCGGGAAGTATTCTGACATTATGGCCGGCTCCAGAGCTTCTCTGATTACCTTGGAAAGCTCAAGTTCGCGTCTCGAGGGGGCCGGGGACTTTCTCTCCTCTGTGGAGAAAGGTGCCATGTGGTAGCGGCACCTGACGACTGCCCGGTCAGCCAGTGCGATGTGCTTCGGGTGTGCTTCTCTGGGACCATAGACTGCCGCCAATATCTTGTTCTTCCCTTGTTCGATGTACGCTGACCCATTAGCCCTGGCCAAGACACCGACCTCAACTTTGATTGGTCGAAGCTCGTCCAATCTACGCCCATCGACGCGCAAACCATTCTCATCGATAAGCCGGACCTGTTGATTAGCCAACACTTTTTCCCTTCATTTCCTCTAATATCATGGCTCTTACGCGATCTGTTAATCCTCTTGTGTGCGCTTCACGCTCAATGATGTACAAAGCTTCTACCGCGATTCTCTCTTGGTCCGGGCCTCTTCCGATAACCAAGATGACACCGTTTTGGCCCGGAATGATTTCTGTACCGGTTTCCTTCTTCAACATTGTTATCATTGAGCCTTTCTTTCCTATGATTCGCGGTATCTTTGCGGGAGATATTCGTGCTATGCGACCCCTTGTTACCTTACCCAAGCCTCTCCCCTTCGTCGTGAGGAGAGGATCTCTGGTTCTGTCGAAAGCAATGACCTGTGCAATTGCTAAATCCCCAACGCCATAAATTCGGCCAAGGTCTCGTCGGCCTGTCTCCCCCCCTCGCTGAATCGGAGTCTCTGACAAAGGAAGGAGACTAGGATAAGGCGCAGATATGTCTACTTGCCAACCTGACATTCCAATGTCTGTTACGCGGCCGATGACTATGTCATCCAAGCGTGGAAGGTAGGTGCCCTTGAACGGGACAACGATTAGTTTGTTTCCGACAACATCAGCCAGTCCAACGCGCGAGGCGAAGATCTTGGACCCTTCGCGGTATGTGTTCTCTCCGGCGAAATAGGGTCCCTCAGCGAGAAGTTCCCCTGGGGCCACTAGGTGCATCTTCTGAGCGTATACTGTCAATTGTTCCAACTCAGACTTCTAATGGAAGGTTTGCAGAAAACAAGTAACTGGTAGATATACTTTGGCTGCTGGCTCTTTTAGGAATAGATACTACTTCAGAACCTTCGTTTGTATTGTTCCTTGAGTGATCTTTCCAAGCCGTTCAATGAATGGCCCGTACAGGCCAGCGGGCATCTCGACGATAGCAACTAGCGCGCCGTCCGCCTGCCATTCTTCTTTCGTGATGGTTCCATAACCCTTGATTGCCCCGTAGGCCTTAGCGGCGTGTTCTGCGAATATCTTAACTGCTACGCGCATCTGCTCCATCTTGATAGGGAGGATTGAACGTAGCTGTTCGATGATCTCTTTCGCTTGCTCCTCCGCACTTTTGAAAGGGTCAATAGCATACCTCACCTGCGCTAAGCCCTGTTCAATGCGTAACGGAGGATGAGGCGTCCCTGTTCGGGGATCAATACAGTTTCTGCTGATGAAGGCGATTATCTGCTTGCGTTTGTCTTCAACCAGTTGCCTTCTCTGATCAGTTGTAAGCTGAAGTTCTCCATCCTTCATAATCTCCTCCGCGGCTTTCAGGACATCTGCGGTACCGAAGGCTTTCTGCAATTTCTCTGTAGACGCTCGAGTTCCTTTTCCCGCGTCGCTGTAAATCTCCTCTATGGCTAGTATCTGTGATATGCTGAGCGGTTTCCCCGTTTTGTAATCTAGGGCCGGTTCGGGTTTCACGAGGATTTCGAACTTCTCTCCGCTTTTCGTGATCCGTGCTGTAGTGAACTTTTCACTCATCGGCTAACGGCCTTTTTGTAAGAATCTAGCCGTTTGAGATACTTCTCAACTTCATCTTGAGCCAGTTTCATGAATTTTCTCGTTGAGAATGGCACTGTAGCTATTCTTATCTTCTGTGCGTCTAGCTTCTCCTCCAAGACTTTGCTCATGCACTTCAAAGCCATGAGGACAGCGTCATCGAGCGTCATGTTGTCCTTGTATTCGGCCTCGAGTATCTCGTTGGCTGCATCTCCACCAGCCCCTATAGCCCATGCCTTGTACGCCAAGAACGCGCCGCTCGGGTCTGTCCAGAACAACCGGCTTCCCTTGCGATCCAAGCCGCCGAAGAGCATTGAGATGCCGAAGGGTCGGACACCAGCGTGCTGTGTGTACAGTTGCTTGATTTCGCCGATTCGTCTTGTGAGTATTTCCACATCGATCGGCTCGTCATAGAGCAACCGGTTGGATTGAGCATAGATTCGTGCTTGGTCCACTAGTATGTGGGCGTCGCAGCTTAATCCTGCTACAGCCGCTCCCACATGTTCATCAATCTGAAATATTTTCCACATGAAGGAGGGATCCTGCAACTTAGAGGTTGCCCGTTCTTCAGCCGCCAGCACGACGCCATCAGGAACAGCGATTCCAAGAACAGTCGCTCCTCTCTTCACGGTTTCCGACGCGTACTCGACCTGAAACAACCTTCCGTCCGGCGAGAATACCGTAATTGCACGGTCATACGCGCCGGGCACAGCGAACATCGACAATTCCGATTCCTCTTCCGCGAAATCGGTTCCTCACAGTAGAATCCTACAATAAAACCCTTTATCCTGCGACGATCGGGCAAGTCGTGATACAACTGGACTTTGCCTTGTTGACTGAGTTCCCTTGAAGTCGGTCACGCTTCCCTCCTCCGATTCATTTTCCGCGGCCTTTCGTTGTAGCAGTTAGTGGGTTGGTGATTGGTGAGGGAAGATGCTGTTTGTCACGTAGCGTCTAGAAGCACACCGGTCTTGGAAACTGACCCTCCTTTGAGCAGCACGGTGAACCCTTGGAATTGTCTGAGGAATCTCGCGATTGGTCCAACTGCTCCGTCAACAGATGCCTTGCAAATGGGAGAAGAACCCGTTTTGCCATGTTAGGAGCACTCGTGCAGCGTACTCCGGCCTCCCGCAGGCGTTGGAGCGTCAGCGGCTCTCGAATTCTCTCAAAAAGCTGCTCTGAGGCGACAACGAAAAACAGAAGATATGCGACCAGTCTGTCCACCACATGTCGCGGCCAAAGTAGCCTAGTTCACGCTTGGCCTGATAGAGCCTCCGATTTCTAGGTTCACAATTGGTTGAAACGTGTCTTGCTGATACTACGAGCCCTTTATCCATCGACGCATTTGCAATCGCCAGCTCAAGTTGTGTTTGGAACTAACGCTTGCAAATCTTGGGAACCACGGATAGCTGGGTCAGCCCGTCGCTGAGGTCGTCATATCTTCAGCAAGAGATCTGACTGGGACTGGCTTCTTCATCCCCGAAAGCTATGATTCAAGCGGGAGATGAAAAACCTTGCCTTCGCTTCCTTCTTGCGAGACCTTTGATTGTTCCTGAAACGGAAAGCGCTAGAGGAATGATTGGTGTGCCTGAAAGGTCCGAAATCAACGCGATGGCGGCCTGTAGCTCGTCCATCGTCTCTCTCTTGCACGACACAATGACCTCTAACTTCTCTGAGTTGAATCGAATCAGTCTTGGTTCGATGCGAGATAGACCGAATTCTCCGAAACATCTACGAACCGAGTTAATCAACGCTGTTCCGAACTGTTCACTTGAAACCGGCCGTTCGCAGATGACTCTCAGCAATAGGTAGCGTCGGCTCATGTTCTGTTCTCAGTCCTAGGCAAGACCACCTTGACTCCTTCCTCCACGTACCCTCGCTTCCGTCGTTCCAAGTTCCGACTAAGAATTGACCTTGGAATCTCTGAAACGCCACGCAGAGCCTGGTCCTTGAGCAGACCTATGACGGAACCTATTGAAGCCATTTGGAAGGGGCTTCTGATCATAGCAGGAGATGTCGACCCGCTTGAGAGGACAATATTGATTCCGTGTTCTCGAGCAACCTCCGCTTCTTTGGTCAATCTATCATAGACGTGCCGATTCGATTCTATTAGAAATGCGGAAATCAAGTTGAACTCCAAGGCGCTTCGAAGAAGATTCGCCAGTGAATGACCGAACCTAATCTTCGAATTGCGAGGATCCAAGAAAACGAGATCGACGCGACGATCTCTGCATGCCACAGTTGCAGCTCCTTCATTCACGCACTTGACACCCAGAACGTCGAAAGAACTCCTGAATCTTCTAAGTAGTCTAAGGAGCTCGTGCCTAGACATGGGTGCAAGATCCGCACGTAGGGCTGTTTCAATCCCGACCTCTTCGAAGAGACGACGGAGCAGGAGACGTCTTTCTTGCATGAGTCCGGTGGGGACAGTCAGAGCCACTGTGGAGTAGCCGGCAAGGTAGAGTAGCTCAGCCATCTTTCTGCATGATCTCTCGTCTTCAACTCTCGGGAGAACGTGTAGGTCGATGTATTTTGGCAGGCTATTCCAACTCCAGCAATCGCTGCATGAGTCCTTTTGCTTCTCCACTCAACCTACTGAACTTCATTTTGACTCTGATAGGATCTTCCTCACTGAGCTCAAGGATTCCCCGGTATGCCTGCTGTTTGCCCAAACGTATGTACAAGTTCCCTTCCGCATCTGTGTACATCTCCAAATCTCTTTTGATTAGAAGTCGTTCGTTCCTTGGAAGTTGGCGAAGGAAGTGTGTGCTAAACTGTTCCACGTCAGCAAGCCTGTTTAATTTCGCATCAAACGTCACAATGGCATTCCCGTGATGCCCCTGCAAATACCTCCTTGTAAAAACCGTGCGTTCCTTCATTGGTTCAGGGAGTAGGAAGCACAATGCAGTCTGAACTTTGGCAAGATCGTCAGTGGCATGCGCAATGGTGCTTATTTCTACTGACTGCACTCCAATCTTAGCGGGCAAGCTCTTCACCACGCCGGTTCTCATTCGTACTTATTTGGCGGCAGGTGCGTAGATAAACTCGGGCTTCGGATACGGTCGATTTCAGATACAAACTCGTTGTCGCGGTCAGACGTGACCTAGGAATGGGAAAGGGCAAGATCGCCGTACAGGTCGGCCACGCTACTGTCACAGTTGCAGAAGAAACAAGACGCAGACATCCTGAATGGTGGGAGAGATGGTTTGATGAAGGCCAATGCAAGATCGTCGTCAAGGTCAACACAGAACAGCGACTCCACGACCTCAAGAGAAAGGCCGAAGAGTTAGGCTTGGCATCAGCTATCGTCCACGACAGCGGTCTCACTCAAGTAGAGCGCGGAACCCCGACTTGTGTGGGTATAGGTCCTGCCCCTGCAGAACTTGTGGACAGAATAACAGGCACTCTTCCGTTACTCTGAGAGCTCAGATTGGTCTGATCTTGGAACAAAGAACATCCTTGCCAAGAACCGTTTCCTGCAGCCTTTGATCCTTCGTCAAATTCGCGAAGTAAACTGGAATCCCCTTCATGGCAGCTAATGAGGCCTCCCTTATTTTCCCAGCCATTCCACCTGTCACATCTGGAATGGTGCCTCCAGCCGCTTTGCCTGCGATTCTGAAAGCAGATGATGGAGTCAGGACAGACAATAGCTTCGCCTTGGAGTTAAGCTTCGGATTCGAATCGAAAATCCCGTCTACATCGGTCCCAAAGACAAGTTGAGTCGCCTTGAGCTTGATGGCGAGATAGGATGCGAGCTGATCGCCAGAAACCACCGAAAAACTTCGTTTGAGATCTGGAACAATATCACCGCCGACTGCTGGAATGCAACCGAGCCGCAGCCAGCTCCTAAGAGAGTCAAGGTTGGCACTAGCAATCCGACCTTCTTCTGCTTGAACGAAATCGGATGCGAGAAGAGGCATCAATGGGACTCGACTTCGCGAGAAGACATCGCAAAGAGTGGCTTGCCATTCAAGAAGTTTGGACTTGGTTTCGGTTAGTCCTCTGATCTGATGAGGAGTCCTGAAGCCGTCGGCTAAGGCAAACTTCTTGACTGGAATATGCCCGTAACTTCCCGCACCATGAACCAGCACAATTGAGAATCTCTTCCCAAGGGTGAATACCTGTCTTGCCGCCCGTCTTATCACGGACATCCTAGGAGTGTAAGCCCGCTTCTTATCCGTTAACGCTGAACCACCAAGTTTTATCACAATGAGAGGTTTAGGCAACTAGGATGCGCCTATCTAATTCGTGGTGCCCTCGCTCATAACCAAGTTGGTCCAAAGTGGCAGCAAAGGACACTGAGCTGCTCGTCAGTCCTGAGCTGAGACTGGGCTATGAGGGTCGCGCATAATCGTCTCGAACCAATGATGGGCTCCGTCTTCCCAAACATAGTAAGTGTTCAGCACACGGAGGTTCGGGAACTTCTTCTTCGCTCTAGATTCAGCTATCCTCTTCAAGCTCTTTGCGCGCGTGTACCTAGTCACGCCGAGAGCCTTCTGCCTTCGTCCAGACCTAGGACGGGGTTTTCGAGCACCTCCTTTCCTGATTCGAATCCTTACGATAACGTATCCTTGCTTTGCTTTGTATCCGAGTGCGCGGGCCCTTTCCAGTCTTGTGGGAAATTCGATGCGATGCACCGTGGGCTCTCGTCTCCATTTTATGGACAGTTGACGCAAATGCTGTTCGAGCCCTGTCTTCTCCCGTTGATTCCAACCTTGGACGAGGTGCTTGTAGATGCCCATTGGTTATTCCGACCGCAACCAAATCTGCCTGATGCGTAACCTTAAGACGAATGACGTTTTCCTTTGAGGTTCTTCAGTGTGAAAGTGGCGGTACTATTTAAGTGACTTGCAGCGTGGCAGAGGAAGTTGAGGCATGAAGTCGATCGATGAGTCTCTCAGCAAAGCCTACCTTCCCGGTCAGCTCGCACTCAAGTATCACCCGTTCTATGGAGGTAAGATCGAAATTGTGCCGAAATGCCCGATCCCATCCTTCGACGACTTCGCAATCTGGCATACTCGTGGCCCTAGCTGAGGCCTGCGAAGCGATAAGGAAACGACCAGAGGCTGTTTTCGAGAATACTAACAAGTGGAATACTGTTGCGATAGTCACTGACGGCACTAGGATCCTTGGGCTCGGCGACATAGGAGCGGAAGCCGGTCTTCCTGCGATGGAAGGGAAAGCTCTGCTCTAAAAGTACCCGGGAGGCGTAGACGCATTTCCATTGTGCGTTCGGACCAACGAGTCTCAGGAAATAGTCTCACTTGTGAAGTGGATCCAACCTTCCTTCGGTGGAATAAATCTTGAGGACATAGCCCAGCCAAAATGTTACGAAATCCTAGGCGCACTTCAAGGACAACTCTAGATACCAGTTTGGCATGATGACCAACAGGGGGCTGGTACGGTAGTTCTCGCGGGTTTCACAAACGCCCTCAAGGTGGTGGGAAAGAAGCTGTCTGAGGCAAGAATAGCCATTATCGATGCTGGTGCAGCAAACGTGGCCATAGCGAGACTGCTGATTGCTCCTGGAGTGAGACCTAGAAACATAATCATGGTCGATAGCAAGGGCACTCTTCATAAGAACAGGAGAGATCTGGAACAAACTTTCCCAAAGAAATGGGCACTATGCCAGATCACGAATTCTCAAGAGAAGGAGGGAGATATGGGCGTTGCGATGGCCGGGGCTGATGCATCTGTCGCTATGTCAAGACCTGGCCCGGGTGTTATAACCAGAGAATTGGTTGCTAAAATGAATGACCGCGCGATCGTATTCGCCTGCGCAAATCCCATCCCGGAGATCTGGCCTTGGGAAGCAGAAGAGGCAGGGGCGGTAGTCGTTGCAACACGTCGGTCGGATTTTCCCAATCAACTTAACAACTCACTCGGTTTTCCGGGCGTCTTCCGTGGAACCCTAGACGTTAGGGCGACGATCATCACCGACCAAATGTGCTTGGCCGCTGCATTCGAATTAGCCAAACTCGCGAAGCGACAGCGGTAGCTGATAAGGCGATCGAGCAGGGTGTTGCGAGACTGAAACGGACGAAAGAAGAGTTGTATGCCACAGCCCGCTCAATTATCAAAGGTGCACGCGAGGAG